>JACKQG010000678.1_pt1 | contig 48755 bp, 35 predicted proteins | sample 8237621 | NCBI WGS metagenome assembly JACKQG01 (sample SAMN15677084, study PRJNA649215) | marine metagenome | biome: marine; feature: Black Sea; material: saline water; isolation source: suspended particulate matter (SPM) from the Black Sea western gyre | collected 2013-06-09/2013-06-10 | depth... | reverse complement strand
CTTTCTTCATGTAAATATTTATTGTTGAATTTTTAAGTGAGAAATGTTAGTTATTAGAAAAATGAAAATAAAAAAATTTTTTTACCTGGTATTTGTTCCTGTTATTGCAATTGCAATACTCTCTTGTGCCGAAGAAGATAATGATGATCTTATAGATGACAGGGATAAATTCTTAGGCACATGGAATGTAAATGAGACCTGCACACGCGATTCATACTCAGTTGAAATAGTAAAAGACCCGTCGAATAGCAGCCAGGTTATTATAGAGAATTTTTGGCTTATTGGTTACCATGAAAAAGCACCTTATGCCATCGTTGCAGGAAATAATATCACTATTCCTAAACAGCAAATGTGTAACAACGGGGCAAACGAAGTAAGCGGTGGCGGAACCCTTAGTAAAAATAAAATCAGTTGGAATTATACTGTTAATGACGGGGCTGATTTATATACTTGTAGTGCGACTTATGAGAAACCATAATTATTCCCTATCAACTTCGCTTTTCATTATACTGAGCTTAGTAATAACATCGGCATAGATATCGTCCATGACCTCAAAATCATGTTGATAATATTTAAAGCTTTTTTCGAATCTCTCTCTTGTTATATTATGTTTTTCCATAATAGAATTGTACAGATAATATTTTTGGTTCTGTACCTTTTTCCCGCCTTTTTTTTGTTCTGATGCCATAACAGCATCAAAAATGTGCATGTCCACAATAATATCAACCATTTCTTCCCTGGCAATTAAATCGTCAGGAGGTTTGATTTTATCCTCTACCTTTTTAGTGCAACTTGCCAGGGAGAAAAATAATAAAAAAGTTAATGATATAATAAATACCGTTTTCACTTCTCAGGCGAATATTTTATTTTATATTCACGGTTTAATCCGTCAATAATCTGCTGGGTAATATCGAAAGTGTCTTTTGCAAGCAGAATATTCCCTGCGGCATTATAACTTAAAATATAGTCGAAATTGTATATTTTGTTTACCCTGTCAAGATAATTTCTGACACTGTCTAACAAAACAACATTCATTTCAATTTCCTTTTTTGCAAGCTCTGTAGCGTATTTATCCTGTAATTCATATAGTTCCTGCTGTTTCATCATCAACTGTTCATATATCTGCTGAGCGTTTTCTTGCGAGATGGATTGCTTCTCAACCTGTTCCTGAAAATAAGCAGCATCTGCTTCAAGAGCATTTTGCTTTGCAATAAAGCTTGCATCTTTTTTTTGTTGTTCTCTTTCCAATTGGCCGGTAAGTTTATTTACCAATTCATACTTCTCAAGAACTAAATCAGAATTCACAAAAGCTATGGAACCCGAGCCGGAAGATACAGCAGGAACATACTGAACTTGAGTATCTCCTTCGGGTTTTTCTTTTTTAGTAAAAAAAAGCACATAAAGCACGATTAACCCGATAAGAATAATTACATTGAGAATCAAACCCAAATTTCCTGCTTTGTTGTTTTTGTTTTCAATTTCTTCAGTCATAATAAAAATTAGTTATTAGTTATTAAGTCATTCATTGTCATTGGTGGTCATTAATAGTCATTCGCTTCGCTGTTATTCAATGGTAATTCAATAGAAATTAAAATATTATAATATGCTACTTTGAACTTTTTACCCATACGGGTTTGCTGCGCTTCACTTTTTACTTTTATCTTAATTCCCTACTTCCGACATAAATTTTATGCGCATAAGCCGAACCTCTTGTTCATTGAATTCATCTTCTCCCAATTCTTCCAATGCTTCTTCAATAGAATCAGTTTCGGCTTCACTAAAGTATTCATAAATTTCATCCTGGTGATATTCATCAACATATTCGTTAATGTAATAGTTGATATCAACTTTAGTACCCGAGGATACTATTCTTTCAATTTCGGTTAATAGCTTGCCCACTGTTAAATTTTTGGTAAAAGCAATATCCTCAAGGGCTAATTTCCTGTCGATACTTTGAATTATGTAAACCTTGAGACCTGATTTGTTTATAACAGACTTAACAACCATGTCGTTAGGTCTTATAATTTCATTCTCTTCAACATATTGGCTAATAAATTCAAGGAAAGGTTTGCCATATTTTTTTGCTTTACCAGAACCAACTCCTGTAATTTGTAACAACTCTTCTTCTTTTATCGGATACTGAATTGACATATCTTCGAGAGATGTGTCCTGGAAAATTACAAAAGGTGGCAAATTTTCCTTACGGGAAATATCTTTTCGTAAATCTTTTAATAATGCAAAAAGAACATGGTCGGTTGTGCTTGTTTTTGCTGCTCCGATACCAAAGAAATCATCATCTTCATCAGGACTCTCATAATCATGGTCTTTCGTAATCATTATTGAGTATGGCTTCTCAAGGAAATCTTCACCTTGTTTTGTAATTTTTAAAAGACCATAGTTCTCAATATCCTTTACAAGCAAATTTCTGATAAGAGATTGACGAATAACGGCATTCCAGAATTTATCATCATAATCCATTCCCCTTCCGAACGATTTAAGTTTATTATGTTTAAATGATTTAATTGTTGCCGTATTCTTACCAACTAAGATATTGATTAAGTGATTTGACTTAAAAAGCTGTTTCACTTCAAGAACTGCATTTAAAACAATTATTACATAATCCTGTCCTTCAAATTTTTCTTTAGGATGCAAACAATTATCGCAAGCGCCGCAACTATCGTTACCATATTCTTCGCCGAAGTAATGAAGCAACTGCCTGTGACGACAAACTGATGACTCGGCATAAGACACGGTTTCCTGTAAAAGCTGTTTGGCTATTTCCTGTTCAGCCACAGGTTTACCCTTCATAAATTTTTCCAGTTTCTGGATATCATCATAGCTATAAAAAGTAATACAATTTCCTTCGCCATCATCTCTGCCAGCCCTGCCGGTTTCCTGGTAATATCCCTCAATACTTTTTGGAATGTCGTGATGAATAACAAACCGTATATCGGGTTTATCTATACCCATCCCAAATGCAATGGTTGCAACAATAATTTCTACATCCTCCATCAGGAATTTATCCTGGTTTGTTCGCCGGGTTAATGCATCCAATCCTGCATGATAAGGCAAAGCCCTTATCCCGTTTACAACAAAAGTTTCGGCAAGCTCTTCTACTTTTTTCCTGCTTAAGCAATATACAATACCTGATTTATTCGGATGTTTCTTTATATATTTAATAATATCCTTAATTACATTTTTTGTTTTAGGTCTGATTTCATAGTACATGTTAGGCCTGTCAAACGATGATTTAAAAACCTCTGCGTCAAGGATATTTAGATTTTTTTGGATATCTTGCTGAACTTTAAGTGTAGCCGTAGCAGTTAAAGCCATTATGGGCACACCCTGTCCGATTGATTCGATAATTGGTCGAATATTCCGGTATTCGGGTCTGAAATCATGACCCCATTCTGAAATACAATGCGCTTCATCAACTGCGTAAAGCGCAATATTAATATTTCTGAGAAAATCAATATTTTCCTCTTTTGTAAGGGATTCCGGTGCAACATATAATAATTTAGTCTTGCCTGATAAAAGATCATCTTTCACCTGACTGATTTCAATTTTTGACAACGATGAATTTAAAACATGCGCTATGCCTTGTTCTGCACCGAAATTTCTAATTGCATCAACCTGGTTTTTCATCAAAGCGATTAAGGGAGAAATAATAATTGAAGTCCCTTTATTAATGATTGCCGGTAATTGGTAGCACATCGATTTTCCACCTCCTGTCGGCATAATAACAAATGTGTTTTTCCCCACCAGTACACTTTTGATTATCGCTTCCTGGTTGCCTTTAAAACTGTCGAAACCGAATATTTTTTTTAATAATTCGTGTAGTGAATGATTATTTGCTTTTACCATCGCCTCCTACATCAATTTAGTTAAAATGCGAATATTTTTCTTTTGCTAAGTTATAAAAAAGAAAATTAAATATAATAACCTGAAATTTATACCGATGCGGAATAGGTATGCCACTTGGCTGATAAACCTGTTACTTCCGAACCTGCCTTTGCCGAAACGACTATGGGCAGGCAGGTATAACTGAAACTAAATAGCTTCCCGCCTAAGCAGTATTATTAAGATTCAATATATTTTATCCTCATATACAAATTTATAGAAAAATTTATTTTAAATACAAAATTTTTTATAAATATTTTTTTTAAAACCCCAATTCGTTTATTGTTTGTATTTTTGTTAAACCCTTCTGTACAGACGAATTTGCAAATTCAAATTAAAATAAAACAAAATTGAAATCAATAAAACAAATAAATCAAATAGCCCAAAGGACTATAAATAACGAACTTAATGCCATTAAAAACCTTAAATCACAGATAACCGATGACTTTGCGAAAGCAGTTATACTTATCTATGAGTCGACAGGCAGAGTCATTATTACCGGGATTGGTAAAAGTGCAAATATAGCAACAAAAATTGTTGCAACATTAAATTCAACCGGAATTCCATCTATTTTCATGCATGCTGCTGATGCTATTCATGGTGACCTGGGAACCATTCGAAAAGATGATGTAATAATATGTATTTCTAACAGCGGTAATACATCTGAAATAAAGATATTGGTTCCGTTAATAAAAATCAGGGGTAATAAAGTCATTGCTTTTACCGGCAATCTGGATTCTTTTTTATCAAAACAAGCAGACTATGTGATTAACACAACTGTATCTATGGAAGCCTGCCCCAACAATCTTGTTCCAACTTCAAGTACCACTGCTCAACTTGTTATGGGAGATGCTTTGGCTGTTGCCCTTTTAGAATGCAGGGGCTTTACGGTAAACGATTTTGCTAAGTACCACCCGGGAGGCGCTATAGGAAAGAAACTCTATCTTAAGGTGGCTGATCTCTATATTAATAATGCTGTGCCATTGGTAAATGTAAATGATGATATTAAATCGACAATCGTGGAAATTTCTTCCAAAAGATTAGGCGCTACTGCGGTTCTGGATAATGGGAAACTTGTTGGCATTATCACTGATGGTGACCTGAGGCGTATGTTAGAGAAAAGTTCTTCAATAGAAAATATTAATGCGGGTGATATTATGACGCCAAATCCTAAAACTCTGGATAAAAATATACTTGTAATCGACGCATTGACCATTATGCGAAAAAATAACATAACCCAGATACTTGTTTTGGATGGCACTAAATATGTTGGAGTAATACATCTGCACGATATTCTGAGAGAAGGCATTTTATGATGTTCAACTGAATTTTAATATTTTAGAATTATAATTTTCTGTTTTTTTTTCGTTAGAGTTGTACAAAAACATATATCCGGTTTTGAAGATGTATATGAAAAATGTAAAAAAAGGTTTATCGGATAATAAAACTTATGCAAATTAATAAAGAAATAAAGCATTATATTATTTTCTTCTTATTGCTTTGCATATCCTTCCATGCTTTAGCCCAGGTAACAAAAATTATGGGAAAAGTAACTGATGCCGAAACTAAAGAACCTGTTCGCTTTGCCAATGTTTTTTTTAAAGGCACTACAATAGGTGTAACATCTGATTTTGACGGAAATTTTTCGATAGAAACCCACACTCCGTCCGACACACTTGTTGCCTCTTATATCGGGTATAAAACTCAGTTATTAAAAGTATATAAAAACCGATTCCAGGAAATCAATTTTGAGTTACAACCAAGTAATATTGACCTTCCTGAAGTAGTTATTCTTGCCGGGGAAAATCCGGCTGATATACTGCTTCGAAAAATTATTGCAAATAAAAGCAGGAATAGTAAGAAAGAATTTGAAGCATATCAATATGAGGTTTATAATAAGATAGAAATCGATGCCAATAACCTGACTGAGAAGTTTAAGAACAGAAGAATTATGAAACCTTTTCAGTTTATTTATGATTATGTTGATACTTCAACCATTAATGGTAAAACCTATTTGCCTATATTTTTATCCGAATCATTATCTGATTATTATTTCAGGAAAAACCCCAAAGCCGAAAAGGAAGTTATTAAAGCGGCTAAAGTTTCAGGAATTGAAAATGAAAGTATTTTACAGTTCCTGGGAGATATGTTTCAGCATTATGATTTTTATGATAACTATATCTCTATTTTTCAAAAGAATTTCGTTAGCCCTGTGGCTAATTTCGGATTGAATTATTATAAATATTATCTTATCGACAGTACATTTTTCGAAAACAAATGGTGCTATAAAATCACCTTTAAACCCAAAAGGAAACAGGAATTAACTTTTACCGGGCATTTCTGGGTTCATGATACAACTTATGCTATTAAATCGTTTGAGTTAAAAATAGCTGAAGATGCTAATATCAATTATATCAACGATTTGGTTCTTATCAGGGAGTTTGACCTTATTGACGGGGAATATTGGATGGTTACCAAAGACCAGGGTATTGGCGATTTTAACATTTTCGAAGATACCAAAACTTATTTAGGATTCTTCGGAAAAAAAACAACCACATATAACAAATTTGTATTTAATCAGATAAAGGACAAGAAATTTTATTCCTTGCCGGTTAATATTGTTGTAGAGGATAAAGCATATCAAAAAGATGAGGAATACTGGAAACAGCACCGGCACGACTCTCTTTCAAAAGATGAAAAGACCATTTATCTCATGGTAGATACACTGACTAATTTACCTGCATTTAAAACATGGGTTGATATTGTTCAAACATTAGTTACCGGATATTATAAAATGAATAAAGTTGAGATAGGTCCATATATGTCGCTGCTAAGTTTCAATGCCATAGAAGGAGCAAGGTTCAGGATTGGGGGAAGAACAACCGGTAAATTTAATGAACAAATCCGACTTGAAGGACACATTGCGTATGGAACATTAGATAAGAAATTTAAATATGGTGTAGGGTTTTTATATTTACCCGGTAAAAATCCACGCAGGGCTATTGGAGGGAAATACAAATACGACATTGAACAACTTGGGAGCAGCCCTAATGCTTTACGTGAAGACTATTTCCTTGCAGCTCTGTTCAGGAGAAATCCGGCTAATAAACTATCTATGACCAGAGAGTATAATTTCTATTATGAGCATGAGTGGTTCAATGGTTTCATAAATAAAATTAACCTGCTCCATAAAATTATTATTCCTGTTGGCGATGAAAAGATAGAGATATACGATGACCATGGCGATATTGTTGTGAAAGAAACTATTACGACTTCCGAAATTTGTCTCGATTCGCGGTTTGCATTCAATGAAAAATTTATATTAGGCGATTTTGAAAGGATGAGTGTTGGAACAAAATATCCCATCTTTGCCGTACAATACGGCTATGGCATTCCTGGTTTCTTTGGAAGCGAATATGAATATCATAAGCTCAGAATAGGGATGCGTCACTGGTTTAACGTGTTAAATATCGGGTGGTCGAAATACATCATAGAAACCGGAAAAATATGGGGGACCTTACCATTTCCATTACTCCGGTTGCATCCGGGTAACGAAACATTCATCTTTGACGAATATGCGTATAACCTGATGAATTATTTTGAATTTGTCAGCGATCAGTATGTAAGTTTATATTATACACATCATTTTGACGGATTTTTTCTGAACAGGATACCGCTTATGCGTAAACTAAAATGGCGTGAAGTGGGTTATGTAAAGGGGGTAATAGGAACGTTAAGCGAAAAAAATAAAAGTTACAATAAGCTTATGGATATAACGCATACATTAGAACAACCTTATATAGAAGCGGGAGTCGGCATAGAAAATATTTTTAAGATCATCAGGGTTGACGGCATCTGGAGATTATCACACCTGAATGACGAACATATAAATAAATTTGCCCTTTTTGTTTCCTTATATTTTACTTTTTAAAAAGTTAGCCATATCAAATCCTGAAATTTCGGGAAAGGGTAGGTTTATTATTTATATCTTTGGCAGAATCTAATTAAAATTATGATACTTCGAACTGAAAATCTTATAAAAAAATACAGGCAAAGAACTGTTGTGGATAAAGTTACGCTTGATGTTAAGGAAGGAGAAATTGTGGGGCTGTTAGGTCCTAATGGTGCGGGAAAAACTACAACTTTTTATATGATCGTAGGTTTGATAAAACCACTTTCGGGAAAAATTTTTCTTGACAGAGTTGAAATTACTGACGATCCCATGTACCGTCGATCGCAAAAAGGCATCGGGTATCTGCCCCAGGAGGCTTCTGTTTTTAGAAAACTAAGCGTGGAAGACAATTTAAAATCGGTATTAGAATTTACAAAATTATCAAAAACACAACAAAAGGAACGTCTCGAAGAGCTGATTGAAGAATTCGGACTGGGGCATGTGAGGAAAAGTATGGGCATCCAGCTATCGGGCGGCGAAAGACGAAGAACAGAAATTGCCAGGGCGTTGGCTGTCGATCCGAAATTCATCCTCTTAGACGAGCCTTTTGCCGGAGTTGACCCTATTGCCGTAGAAGATATTCAAAATATTGTGTCTAAACTAAAACTAAAAAATATCGGTGTACTTATCACAGACCATAATGTACATGAAACGCTATCAATCACCGACCGGGCTTACCTTTTATTTGAAGGCGCTGTCCTTAAATCAGGAACATCACAAGAGCTTGCTGCTGATGAACATGTAAGAAAGGTATATCTTGGGGAAAAATTTGAGTTAAGACGGTAGGGATAATTTAAATGTGAGCCGGAAGTCTTTAATATTAGGTTGGATAAATTATATAAGAGGTTCCCTGGGTGAATTTATCCGACCGGCTTTTTTTACATCCGGTAGTTTCTTCAAATGCCTAATCAGATTGTGTAAATTTTTGGTGCTATATACATATAACATTATTGTGGCATCAATCAAACCTCCGTTGCTTTCAAGATGAAAGGTTTTAATATTAAGGTTCAGGTTTTCAGTAATGATTTTAATAATTTCATTAATAAATCCCCGTTTGTCAATACCACTGATTTTAATACCGGTTAAAAACCCAATGGTTTCTTTATCGTTCCATTTGGTTTTAATAATCTTGTTGCCGTATTTCGACATTAGATTAATTGCTACCGGACAATTGGTACGGTGAATTTTAATTGCTTCGTTCGGTTCAATAAAACCCATAATTTCATCGCCTGGTATAGGATTGCAACAATTTGAAATGTCGTAACTGATTTTTTGAACATCCGTGTCAACCATTAAGATATCGGAACGATCTTCAAGTTCGTCAATAATTGTTTCGGTAAGTGTTTTTTTATCTGAAGTTTTCGATATTGTAAACGGTTTTTTAATAACTTTACTTAACCAGCTTTCCTTCCCGATTTCAACATAACAGTCTTTAATCTCTTTTAAACCGATAAAATTTTTTGCAATATCGAAATAAAGGTCAATGGCACTAGTGTAATTATATTTTTGCAGCAGGGGTTTGAGATTTATATTATTAATTTCTAAATTTAACTGTTCAAAATATTTTTGTAATTTACTCTTGCCTTTTACAGCATATTTTTCCTTTTCTTCCTTAATAGCTTCTTTTATATGTGTGCGTGCCCTTGCTGTTACAACATAGTTAAACCAATCCTCCTGTGGTTTTTGCTTTTTGGAGGTTATTATCTCAACCTGGTCGCCACTTTTTAATTTAAAGTTGAGTGGCATTAATTTATAGTTTACCTTGGCTCCAATACAGGTGTTCCCAATTTCAGAATGTATGGCGTAAGCAAAATCCAATACGGTTGAGTTAACAGGGAGGTTTCTAAGTTCACCATGGGGAGTAAATAAGTAAATCTCATCAGTAATTAAAAACCCCTGGAAATCATTAATAAAATCCAGGGCATCCGAGTCACTGCCTTGAAGCATATCGCGGATTCGTTCTAACCAATTGTTAATATTTCTTTCTGAAACGCCGGATGAATCTTTATATTTCCAGTGAGCTGCATAACCTTTTTCGGCAATTTCGTCCATTCGTTTAGTTCTTATCTGTATTTCAACCCATTGTCCTTCTTTACTCATCACTGTTGTATGAAGCGCTTCATAACCATTGGCTTTCGGAATGGATATCCAATCGCGCATCCGGTCGATATTAGGACGGTAATAATCAGTAATAATCGAATAAACTCTCCAGCAATCAACTTTTTCGATTTCAGGGGGTGTGTCAATAATAATCCTTATGGCGGATAAATCATAAACTTCTTCAAAAGGGATTTCTTTCTTTTTCATCTTGTCCCAGATAGAAAATACGGATTTGTCTCTGGAAATAATTTCATATTTAAACTGCTTATCATTTAACGACTTATTGATGGGATATATGAATTTATTTGTAAATATTTTTCTTTGTTTTTCCGATTCCTGTAATTTTTTGGAAATTGTTTTATATATTTCAGGTTCGGTATATTTTAAAGAAAGATCTTCAAGCTCGGATTTAATTGAATAAAGTCCGAACCGGTACGCAAGGGGAGCATATAAATAAGTGGTTTCAGAGGCAATTTTTAATTGTTTATGCTGGGGCATGGCATCAAGTGTACGCATATTGTGCAGCCTGTCAGCCAGCTTTATTAAAATGACACGTACATCGTCAGAAAGGGTCAAAAGCATTCTCTTGAAATTTTCAGCCTGAATGGATGTTGAAGTATGGTCAAAAATGTCTTTAATTTTTGTAAGTCCGTCAATAATCTTCGCAACTTTCTTACCAAAAAGGAGTTCGATATCTGTCAGTGTATATTCAGTATCTTCAACAACATCGTGTAACAAAGCACAAATAATGGATGTTTTGCCCAACCCCATTTCCTCTGCTGCGATCCTGGCAACTTCAAGAGGATGGTAAATGTAAGGCTCACCGGTTCTGCGCCGCATGTCTTTATGTGCCTCAGCCGCAAAATTAAACGCCTTGCGCACTATTTTTTTTTCCTTCTGGACGGAAGGTCTCCAGGCACGAAGCAGGCTACTATAACGCTTGATGATCTCTCTTCTTTCTTGTTCAGGATCGGGAATATACATATTATTATAATGTATCGGAATATTTAAAATATTATATTTTATCTTTAATCCTTGTTCTTACCATAATTTAGCTTTACAAAATTACATCAAAAACCTTAACATTTCAATTGCACGACAGTTTAATAAAATTATTCCTTTTTAAATAAATAATCAATAATACGTATCGTTAGTATTTACATAAAATTTATTTGTAATTTTGGTTGGAATTATCAGCATGAAGAACCAGGAAAATATATGAAGAAAATAATTAACACATTTCTGCTTTTTATTTTAATAAACACAGTTGCATTTGCTACGCATGAAAGAGCAGGTGAAATAATTTACCGTCATATAGGAGGGCTAACTTATGAAATAACCTTGATTACCTATACATATTCGCCCAGCCCTGCCGACCGTCCCGAACTTGAAGTAAAATGGGGAGATGGTACTTCTTCTATATTACCACGTGATCATTACGTGGATTTAACCGCTGTAATAAGACGAAATGTTTACATCGGTCAGCATACTTATGCAGGTGGCGGCGTTTTTATAATATCACTTGAAGACCCAAACAGGAATTATGGAATCATTAATATTCCAAATTCGGTAAATGTCCCTTTTTATATTGATACCGAGCTGGTAATCAATCCTTTTTTAGGCAGCAATAATTCCGTTATTTTACTTAATCCACCGTTGGACTACGGATGTGTGAACAGGCTCTATATTCATAATCCGGGAGCTTATGACCCTGATGGTGACAGTTTATCCTATAAACTTACTATTTGCAAAGGCGCCGGAGGATTACCAATACCCGGATATCAATTACCCCAGGCATCAAATAGTTTTTATATTGATGAAATTACAGGCGATTTGATTTGGGACGAACCAATATTGCAGGGAGAATATAATGTAGCTTTCATTATTGAAGAATGGCGGAAGGGTCAAAGAATCGGGTATGTTACACGTGATTTACAAATACTAATTGATGCATGTGATAATTATCCTCCCGTAATTAATACCATTACAGATACATGTATTGAAGCAGGTGAATTTCTAACTTTTGAAGTAACTGCAACCGATCCGGATGGAGATCAGGTTACACTATCTGCAAACGGAGGTCCTTTTCTCCAAAATGATTCTCCTGCCGAAATGGTCCCAAACCCGGCAACCGGAAATGTCAGCGTTACAGCAGATTTTAATTGGCAGACAACTTGCTCACACATTATTAAGAATTTTCATTCCGCTTTTTTTAAAGCAATTGATAACAGTACTCCTGTGCAATTATCCAGCTATAAAACCGTAAATATTACTATTGTCGGCCCTGCTCCTGAAAACTTAGAGGCTTCCCCATTGGGGACTTCTATTATTTTAACATGGAATAAAAGCTCTTGTCCGAATGCGACAGCTTACTGGATTTACAGGAAAAGTTCTTATTATGGTTTTATTCCGGGACCTTGCGAAACGGGTGTGCCGGCTTATACCGGGTACTCAAAAATTACAGAAATAGCTGATATAAATGATACGATTTATACCGACGATAATGATGGAAACGGATTGGTACATGGTATTGAATACTGCTATATGATTATAACTGTTTTCCCGGATGGAGCGGAGAGCTATGCTTCAAACGAGGCTTGTGCAAATTTGAAAAAAGACCTTCCTATTATTACTAATGTAAGCGTGAATAATACAAGCATAAATAGCGGCTCGATATATGTTGCCTGGTCAAAGCCAACCGAATTGGATACAATCCAAACTCCCGGGCCATTTCTATACGAAGTTTTCAGGAAAGATAATTCACCGGGATCCATATTTGAAAAGATAAAAACATATAGCCATTTAGACGATACAATTTTTACTGACACATTCTTAAATACTAAGGGTCTTCAGTACCGGTATAGAATTGATTTTATTAATAATGACCCGCCGGACAATGTTTTCAAAATTGGCTCTACTGTTATAGCCCCTTCTATATTTCTTAGTATTTATGAAACCGACAGAACTTTGATATTAAACTGGAACAATGATGTTCCCTGGATCCATGATACCTTTGTTGTATATCGTCAAAATCCGTTGACTTTTGATTTTGATTCAATCGGATGGTCTGATATTCCCGAGTTCGCTGATACCGGTCTTATAAATGGCAAGGAATATTGTTATAAAATAAAATCAGTGGGGAGATATTCGGCGCCGGGACTGGTTGATCCTATTATTAATTTATCCCAGGAAAATTGCGGAATACCTGTTGATAATGTTCCGCCGTGTGCACCCATACTTTCAGTTTTTCCTGATTGTGAACTACTGATTAATGAACTATCGTGGATATATCCGGATACGTGCGAAAGTGAGAAACTTAAATTCTACATTTATTATGCCAGGACATTATCAGATGATTATTGGTTAATAGATTCAACTGAATTTACTACTGATGTACATGAAATTATGACTTATATTCATAAAACTAATCCCCCCTCGACTGTTGGGTGCTATGTAATTACTGCGCTTGACTCTTTATGGAACCAAAGCATTTACAGCAATAAAGTTTGTGTTGATACTTGCAAAGGATATAAATTGCCAAATGTTTTTACTCCAAATGGTGATCAGTGGAATAATGAATTCCAGGCAAAACCTGAATCTATCGGGTCTGTAAAAAAAATTGATTTAAAAATATTCAACCGGTGGGGAACAATTGTTTTTGAATCGGAAGACCCTTATTTCAAATGGGATGGAAGAGATCAGTCTAATAACAGGGATTGCACTGATGGTGTTTATTTCTTTGAATGTATTGTATCAGAATTTACATTAAGAGGACCTGTTGAAAGAAAGATAACCGGCTCAGTTACACTTTTGAGATAGAAGGTTCGTAATAAGATTAAAAAATAAATTACTAAATTTGTTAAAATCACTGCTCTTTCGGATTTAAGCGCTGGCATTGTGCGAATGCTAATCCGAAAGTAGCTAATAATGGATTTGTAATCCATTTTTCTAAACCCTGTAATATTCCGATTAAATTCTCCATAGCATAGGGTTTAAACCCTATGCTATGGCTATGGAGAATTTGAAATCTAATAGTGACATTTTCGTTTTAAGTGGGTCAGGAGTTCTGAGTTTATTTCTTTTCAGATTAGCCTGCCTCACTACCTCTCTCTGAAATCCGAAAAAGCGACAAGAACTATTTTATTCAAATTTCATCAGCATTTCAATCAAATCCACAACCCTGTTTGAGTATCCCCATTCATTATCATACCAGTTGAGGGTTTTAATAATTCGTTTTCCTAACACTCTTGTAAATTCTGCATCATAAATTGAAGAGTACGAATTTCCGACTATATCGGATGAAACGATTTTATCGTCCGAAAAAAGCAATACATTCTTCATCTTTTCTGATTGTGCAGCCATTCTGACTACTGAATGTACGTCCTCAACTGAAACGTCTTTTTCAACTTCCACCACCAAGTCAACTATCGAACCATCAGGAACAGGAACACGTAAAGCCATTCCATCCAGCTTACCTTTTAGTGCAGGTATCACTTGTCCGACGGCTTTAGCAGCTCCGGTAGTTGTAGGTATTATATTTTCGGCTGCCGCACGTCCCCGACGCCAATCTTTATGGGGTACATCAGCCAAACGCTGGTCGTTAGTATATGCATGTGTGGTTGTCATTAACCCTTCGATGATACCAAAATTATCATTTAGTATTTTAACCATAGGCGCAAGGCAGTTTGTTGTACAACTGGCATTTGAGATGATTTTGTGTTCAGGCTTTAAGTCTTCATCATTAACACCAATAACAACGGTAAAATCAATCTCATCCTTTGCAGGCACTGTAAGCACAACACGTTTTGCACCTGCTCTAATATGTGGAAGAAGTTTATCTTTTGTACGAAAAATACCTGTTGCCTCAACCACAACATCTATATCCATCTCTTTCCAGGGTAACTCTTCAGGATTTCTGATTTCCAGCATTTTTACATTTTCATTCGGAGTAATTAATAGGTCTCCTTTCAGTATAACATTTTGCCCGAATCTTTTCATTATAGTATCATACTTCAGGAGATAGGCAAGCACATTATTATCAAATAAATCATTAATGGCAATAACATCAATATCTTTCCTGTTATTCAGGATGCGAAATACCGAACGACCGATTCTTCCGAAACCATTTATTGCTACTCTCATTTTACACCTCCTTTTTTATCTGCTTCATCATAAGCAATGATTAAATCTTTAATTCTTGCAGCCATTGCAAAAGCACTATGATACCAGATGAGTGTTTTTATCATTCGTCCCGGTGATAACATAGTAGCTATTTTATCAAAAATTAATGAATGGCTATTATCAATAATATCTGTTGAAACAATTGGGTCTTCTATAACCTCGATGACGTCGGGTAATTTCTTTGCTGCTTTTGCCATCACATTATTGATATCATCGATTTTAATCTTTTTTTTAAGAACGGTTGTCATGTCGAGCAGAGAACCGTTGGGAACAGGAACATTCAACGCCATACCCTCAATTTTTCCTATAAACTCCGGCATAATATATTCAATCCATGTTGGTGCAATTGTATCTACCGGAATTATATTTTCTGCAGCAGAACGGCTGCGCCTGCAATCCCTTCCTGCTCTGTCACGTAATGGCTGGTCAGATGTATATGAATGGACAGTAGAAAGTGTCGTATAATCAACACCAAAATTCTCCGATAAAATTTTCAACATTAAAGCAGCCGCATTTGTGGTGGCTGATCCTGCTGAAACAAGTTTGTCACTTGCTTTGATAGTGTGATCATTTACTCCTTTAATAACGACCCTGTCAATAATTTCAGTAGGAACCGAGGTAAGCATTACCCTTTTTGCACCGGCATCAAAATGCCTTTGCATTTCATTTTTCGAACGGAACATCCATGTCCCATCTACTACAATATCCACATTAAATATGTCCCAGGGTATTTTCCCGGGTTTGCCCCCGCCTATAAATCTTGCTTTACCATTTTTCGAAACAAGAAAATTACCTTCTAACCTGACATTAATTTTTCCTTTTGTTTCTGCACCTACTAAATAGCTAACAATATCAGGCTGTCCAATATCCGAAATAGCTACTACTTCAATCCGGTCGTCTTCAAGACACATCCGGTAAAGATGCCTTGGTATCTCACCGAAACCTTTTAAACCTAATCGTATTCTGCTCATGATAAATAAAAATTAAATGATTAAAATGAGTATAATTTTAATATAAAAAACTGATTGTTAAAGATGCTTCCCGTTTTTGAAATTTTCGATCCCTTTATCTAAAAATTCAATAAACTCATTAACATTCCTATTAAATGCCATCGGCTCTGTTAATTTTTTACTGTCATGATCGATTAAAACATAATATGGCTGAGCATTGACATTAAATTTTGTTATCTGGAAATCAGCGTTTTTCTTTCCAATTGTCTTTTTTACTTTTCCATCAATAGCTGAAGTTACCCATTCCGATTCCGGAAGCTTTGTTTTATCATCAACATACAAAGCAATGATGGTATAATCATTTCGTAATCTTTTTAAGACTTCCGGATCAGACCATACGGTTTTTTCCATCACTTTACAATTGACACATGCATGGCCTTTAAAATCTAATAATATGGGTTTGTTTAAATTTTTTGCACATTCCAATCCCTGTTCATAATCAAAATAACCCTGTAATCCGTGAGGCAATTTAAAAATATCGGCATATTTGGGTTCTTCGCAAATGGTTGAATTATTATCAGATGAGACCGTAACAATATTTTTATTGCTTTCGCGAATAATTTCTTTCAGGTCAAAAGATGATTCGGAAGGTAAAAATCCCGAAACAACGTTTAATGGGGCGCCAAACATACCTGGTATTAGATATACCACGAAAGTAAAAGTTACAATGATCAATAATAATCGCAGTACACCTATGTACGGAACATCACTGTCGTGAGAAAACTTTATCTTTCCTAACAGATAAAATCCCATTAACGTAAATAACACTATCCATACTGCTATAAAAACTTCGCGTGTTATTCCCCATCCTAAGACTTGATCAGGAACCAGCAGGAACTTCATACCTAATGCCAGGATTATAAATCCCAGCACAACTTTTATCGAATTTAGCCACCCGCCCGATTTGGGCATCTTGCCCAGTAAGGAAGGGAAAAAAGCTAAAAATGTAAAAGGTAATGCAAAGGCTAATGAAAAACCGAACATGCCTACGGCAGGTTTGAATATACTGCCTGATGCTGCTTCTACCAAAATACCACCAACAAAGGGAGCAGTACATGAAAAAGAAACAAGAACCAGCGTTAGTGCCATAAAAAATGAACCTATTAAACCTCCGCGGTCAACTTGCTTGTCCGATTTATTAGTGAGTGAGCTTGGCAGGACAAATTCGAACAATCCGAAAAATGATGCTGCGAAAAGCGCAAAAACCAGGAAAAATATAATATTTGTAATCCAGTGAGCACTTACATCCTTTATGGCATCAGAGCCAAATAAAACCGTAACAAGCACTCCTATTAAAGTATATATTACAATAATTGAAAATCCATAAAACAATGCATTTATTTTTGCCATGACCTTATTTTTACTGCTATTCATAAAAAAGGTCACGGTCATTGGTATCATAGGATAAACACAGGGAGTCAGCGCTCCGGCAAACCCGGCAAGAATAGCAATAACGAAAAATACCCATAAAGAACTGCTTTCGGTTGCAGGTGTTAAAGAGGAAGCCTCAACTGTAAATTCAAATTCAACATCAGTAGGAGGAAGGCATTTCGTATTATCACAACACATAAAATTAACATAGCCTTTAATTGTTACAGGTGTGTTAGATAACAATTTCACCTTTTGTTTAAAAACAGCTTCATTGGAAAAATACTTAAGCGTCATTTCAAAATTCGGATCATACTCCAACTCCGGTTCAGATTCGGTTACTTTACCTGTTAATTTATATCCGTCGTTTTCTTCAAATGAAAAAATCGTAGCCGGAGGACTTTCCGGTATATCCTGCGAATATAAATGCCAACCTTTTTCTATTGAAGCTGTAAAAACCAGTTCTGCCTCATTATTTCCCAGGTCTTTTTGACTAAAGCTCCATTTTACAGGATCAAGTATTTGTGTAAACCCAATACCTGTAACAAAAAGGATCAAACCGAATAAGCTTAAAAATTTTTTCATAATTATCTTCAAATAATAATAATTTAAATTACTTGAACTCGATAGACAATTAAACTTTTTTTAAAGTTGTATTAAGCGGCAAATGTAATTAATTCTAAGAGACTGTTTAAATTCATTAATATAATAATATTGTCTTTCCTGCCCATCACAGTTTGTAACTGTGAGGTAAATCACGCACTAAAGTTTTTAACTTTTAACATGCCTTTTCCAGTTTCAAGCCCCTGCGCTTAAAATCAGTTCTGTATCAATCAACAAGTTCAATCCTGAAAACACGTTGCGTGCGTTGGGTAATCCTGTACCGATTATCAATTCTATAACCAACAATCCAAACAATTTGATTACCCGAAGTAATGATCCATGTTTTCTCTTTTTCCGGGATAGTGAATTTATTATCAATAAAAAAATCACTTAGAAGTTTCTTTTTATTCATACCAAACGGATAAAAGTAATCGCCCGTTTTCCACTTCCTTATTTTTAATGGAAACTTCAATTTATCCTCATCCAAAAAAGCGATACTTGTTTCCTTTAAAGGGACAAAATTTACCGGTTTAATAAAACGGCTGATCCTGAGTTTTGCCGGATGATTAATAAATGAATCATTCGTTGAAATATAATATTCAGGTTTTATCGTATTATCTTTTTTACCGGTTTCTTCAATTAATAGATATTCACGATCCTTGATAATCCGGTGAGTCGAAGAAAAGAATTGCTTTCCTGATGTTGAATCCAATGAATTTATTATATCCTGTACATCAGAATAATTGAAATAAAAAGGCGAGATCAATTCAAATAAATAAGTTTCAACCGGCTGCAATTCAAACAGCTTTGATATTGATATTTTTATTGCTTCCTTATCTTTTATTAATACTTTATCCGAAATATTCTGAACCTGCTGCCTGTAAATTTTTTCAGCCTGCCGGAGCCATGAAATGTTTTTGCTTATAATTTCAGCATAACCGGGATTGATTTCTTTAATTACGGGAATTAGTTTATGCCTGATTTTATTCCGGGTATAATCTGTTTTTAAATTTGAGCTATCCTCCCTGTAATTCAGATTATTTGATTTTGCAAATCCTTCTATCTCCTTTCTGTAAGCAAAGAGTAAAGGGTGGATTAAATTTCCCTGCTTAGATAAAATCCCGTGCAATCCCGATATCCCCGTACCGCGAAAAAAATTTATAAAAAATGTTTCAATTTGGTCATCAAGTTGGTGGGCAGTTGCATAATAAGAAAATCCGGATTCATTAATCAAATCTTCAAACCAGTCAATCCGAAGTTTACGGGCTGCCATTTGAATTGAGATTTTTTGATCAGCAGAATACTTTTCAGGTTCAAATCTTTTTATAAAGATACCGACCTTTTTCTTTTGCGCTAATTCTTTCACGAATAATTCATCTTCATCAGATTCTTTTCCTCTCAATCCAAAATTACAATGAGCTATTACGAATTTAAGACCCGCTAAATCAAAAAGTTCTGTCATTACCACAGAATCAATTCCTCCGCTTACTGCAAGCAGAATTTGGTCATCCTTTTTAAAAAGCCTTTCATTTATTATATAAGCCTTAAACCTGTCAAGCATTTAGCAAAGTTAATAAATAAACAGAAATTCCTGGTTTGTCCATTTTTTACCCACACGGCTTTTTTTAAACTTAATAGGTTAACTTAATAATAAAAATATTATTTTTGAAGTCGTCTTTTTTCGAAGACTACCAGAATTTTAATACTAATTAACTTTAATTAAACAAACTAACAACCAATAAAAAACAAATTCTTATGGAAAATCTTGACAGCATTTTAGCTAAAGTTTATGATTTAGCTTTAATTTATGGAGGCAAGCTTGTTCTTGCCATTATAGTTCTTATAATTGGCCTTTGGATAGTAAAGATCATTGTTAATGCCATTGACAGGTTCATGGAGAAGAAAAACACAGATGCTTCATTAAGGCCTTTTTTTAAATCATTAATTTCTGCTTTATTAAAGGTTATGGTAATTATTAGTGTAATGAGCCTGGTAGGAATACCAATGACCTCATTTATTGCCATACTTGGTGCAGCAGCCTTGGCTGTTGGTTTAGCTCTTTCGGGCACATTGCAAAATTTTGCCGGAGGTGTAATACTACTCATTTTCAAGCCTTTTAAAGCAGGTGATTTTATCGAAGCCCAGGGATTTATGGGTACGGTTAGCGAAATTCATATTTTTAATACCATATTAAAAACACCTGATAATAAAACTATTATTATTCCGAACGGGGGCTTATCAACCGGTGTAATGACAAACTTTTCTACAGAACCCACACGCCGTGTTGATTTTTCATTTGGTATTGGTTACAACGATGATATTGATAAAGCAAAATCGGTGCTCGAAGGATTAATTATTGCAGACAGCAGAATTCACAAAGACCCTGCTCCGTTTATTGCTGTTTCAGAACTGGCAGACAGTTCAGTTAATTTTGTTGTTAGAGTTTGGGCAGATGCGGGTGATTACTGGGGAATTCATTTTGATTTAATTGAAAATGTAAAGAAAGCCTTTGATGAGGATGGTATTTCAATTCCGTTCCCACAAACTGATGTTCATGTATATAATGAATAATAGTTCCGAAACTGCGGGCTTAAAATTTCAAGATATGAAGAAAATCACATTATTATTAGCAGGATTACTTTTATTCGGATGGGGTTCCAAAGCCCAAAGTGATGCTGATACAGCCTGGAAAGTAGGCGGAGATGCCTCACTGATGTTTTCTCAATCTTCTTTTACCAACTGGGCTGCCGGTGGTGAAAACAATGTTACCTTAAACGGGTTTATAAATTTTTATGCCAAATATGAAAAACGTAAGTCGAAATGGGACAACTTACTGGTATTGGCTTTTGGTCAGACGAAAACCGGTGAAAAAGAATTTCGTAAAAATGAAGATAAAATCGATTTTTCATCAAGTTATGGTTTAAAAGCGGCTAATAAATGGTATTACACCGCTTTATTCAATTTTAAATCACAGTTTGCCCCGGGTTATAAATATCACGATGATGTGGATACATTGGATAAAGAAAAAATTTCAGATTTCCTGGCGCCGGCTTATACATCAATAGGTTTAGGAATGGAATATAATCCGGTTGATTATATATCATTATATTTATCGCCCGCTACAGCAAGATGGGTCATTGTAAACGATCAGGATTTGGCAAATGCAGGAGCTTTTGGTGTTGATCCGGCAGAATATGACGACCAGGGAAACATGATCAAAAAAGGAAAGACGGTAAAACAGGAATTCGGTGCATATTTCAGGTTTTTATTTGCAAAAGACATTTTTAAAAATGTTAATTTTCAAACTAAATTAGAATTATTCTCCGATTATCTCAGCAACCCGCAGAATATAGACGTTAACTGGGATACTATGATTTATATGACCATTAATAAATTACTTTCTGCAAATTTTGGTTTGCAGATGGTATATGACCATGATACTCCGATTGTTGATAAAGATGGTAATGTTGGACCAAGAACCCAGATTAAGCAATTACTTGGTGTCGGTTTAACTTATAAAATCTCAAATTAAGAATTTAATTTATTTTTTAAAAAAAAATTGTATTTTTTTTGTAAAAGTTATAAATAATATTTACTTTTGCATTGATTCAGGTTTAATAATGAGGTAAAAATCTTATTGAGTGTTTGATTTTCTTTAAGTTAGATTAAATATTGGTAACATAACAAAACCAGCAATAATGAAAAAAATTATCAGAAGTGTTATTTTATTAGCGTTTTTATTTTTCTCTCCTGTTTTTATAAATAATATTTTTGCTGATGCACCCCCTGATCCGGGTGGAGGACCGGGAACCGGTGTTACTCCTGTTGGCGGAGGTTCACCTGTTGGCGGAGGTTTGCTAATTATGCTTTCTTTGGGTGCAATTTATGGAAGCAAAAAAGTTTATGATGCAAGAAAAAAGATTTTAGAATAAATTCCCGAAAATAAATGATAAAGCATCATTACTTTATAATATTTAAGAAATTATAAACAGTTGGTTATATTTCCCAGGTCTTTCCGCTATTCAGAAGATCATCTACACATTTTATTGAACTTATCTCTTTTTCTGTTTCGATAATACTTTCAAGTTTATCCTCGTAAGTATAATTCTTAACAGACCTGATGACTCCAAGGGCAACAGGAAATGTGGGGGGAGCCATTTTTGCCAGCATCAAATGTATTCCGGAATCATAAGTAGTTTCATCATGAACCAATATGTCCTTTTCAGTGACTCCATATTTACCTATATGTACAGCTTGTAATTGGGTACCCTTTAACATGATTCCTTTATCCTTATTTTTTCCAAAGATCATCGGTTCCCCATGTATAAGATGAAGCTGGTTTTCGCCTTTTGTTTCTTTAGAAGTAATAGCGCTATGCACATTGTTATAGAAAATCACACAATTCTGTAAAATTTCGATTAATGAAGTCCCCTTGTGTTTGGCTGCCTCGTGCATCACTTTTATTATCATTTTCGGATTAGTGTCAACAGCCCTGGCAAAAAAAGTACCCTGGGCACCGATTGCAAGTTCACCGACATTAAAAGGATGCTCAATGGTTCCATGTGGCGATGATTTAGTCTTTCTGCCGGTTGGAGTAGTAGGAGAGTATTGTCCTTTGGTTAATCCATATATTCTATTGTTAAATAATAGGATATTGATATCGATATTTCTCCTCAAAACATGAATAAAATGATTACCGCCAATGGCAAGTGAATCACCATCTCCCGTAACCATCCATACATGAAGATTAGGATTAGAAATTTTTACTCCTGAGGACAGGGCTGCAGCTCTTCCGTGAATTCCATGAAAACCATAAGTTTTTACATAATAAGGAAATCTCGATGAACAACCAATCCCGGATACTACAACTACATTTTCTTTTCTCACTCCCAGTTCGGGCAAAACTTTCTGAAACGAAGAAAGAATTGCATGATCGCCACAGCCAGGGCACCATTTTACCATCTGGTCGCTTTTAAAATCTTCTTTTGTAAGTGCAGGTAGTTCTTTTTTTACATCAGTTACTTCATTTCCCATGGCTATTTCTCATCTAATAAATGGTTAAATTTATCAACTAATTCTTTTACCATAAAAGGCAACCCCTGAATTTTATTATACTGTTCAAATTTGAACTGCTGAAAATACATTCTCAGATATAATACAAACTGCCCTAAATTCAGTTCGGGTACAATTATCTTTTTATATTTACTAAAGATTTCAGCAGTATTTTTCGGCAATGGATTTATATTATGAAAATGAGCCAGGCTGACTTTTTTACCTTGTTCTTGCATTTCCTTAACAGCCTCAATCATAACGCCATAAGTACTGCCCCAGCTAACAACCAAAAGGTCTCCGCTTTCAGGACCTATCACGTCCTGTGGTTTAATATAATTAGCAACTCTTCTTACTTTTTCAGCCCTGTATTCACACATGAGCTGGTGATTCTCCGGGTCGTGAGATACATTGCCGAATATATTCTCTTTTTCCAGGCCACCGATTCTGTGGCGCAAACCAAGTGTTCCCGGTATAGCCCATGACCTGCTCAATTTCTCAGGATCTCTTTTGTACGGTCTATAATCAGTATCATTTGCTTTTACTATCGGGGGTTTAATTGATGGTAATTCCGATACTTTCGGTATTCTGAACACTTCCGAGCCGTTTGCCAGACAACCATCCGTTAGAAGTATTACCGGTGTCATGTGTTCCATTGCAAGTTTGGCAGCTTCATAAGCATAATAAAAGCAGTTTGATGAGGAAGAAGCTGCAATAACAATTACCTGTGCTTCGCCATTCCTTCCGAATAAAGCCTGCAATAAATCAGATTGTTCCGATTTAGTGGGCATTCCGGTTGAGGGACCAGCGCGTTGAACATCAACAATAACAATGGGTAGTTCAGTCATAACTGCTAAGCCAATGGCTTCACACTTAAGCGAAAGTCCCGGTCCGGATGTTGAAGTTACTGCAAAAGAGCCTGCAAAACTTGCACCGATGGCTGAAACGATACCTGCAATTTCATCTTCAGCTTGTAACACTTTTGCGCCAAGAGATTTATGTTTCGAAAGTTCCTGTAATATTTCTGATGCGGGAGTGATGGGATAGGAGCCAAGGAAAAGTTGTCTCCCTGATCTCTCGGCTGCTGCTAGTAATCCCCAGGCTGTGGCAACATTACCTGTGATATTTCTGTATTTCCCTTTTTTTAATTCGGCGGGTTCAACAATATATGTTATTGAATTTAGTGCTTCAATCGTTTCTGCAAAGTTATATCCTGCCCGTAATATTTTTTTATTAGATTCGATAAGCAGTGGATCGGATTTGAATTTTTGTTCGAAAAATTCATCAGCCGTTTTGAATTTCCGATTGAAAAGAAAGAACATAATACCAAGAGCAAACATGTTCCTGCTTTTCAAGATCATTTTGTTATCAAGTCCGAGGTCTTCAACACTTTTTTTCGTAAGTGTACTTATGGGAGCTTTAATAACATTGTATTCTTTCAGAGACCCATCTTCAAGCGGATTGCTTGTGTATTCAGCTTTTGTCAACGATTTATCCGTAAAGGTATCGGTATCCACAATGATTGTTCCTCCGGGTTTTACCCACATCAGGTTTTTTTTCAGGGGTGCCGGGTTCATGGCAAATAATACATCTGCAGTATCTCCCGGTGTATAAATTTCTTTGTGACCAAAATGTATCTGAAAACCTGAAACCCCTGCAATAGTTCCTTGTGGTGCTCTTATTTCAGAGGGATAATCGGGAAATGTGGCAAAATCATTTCCTGCGATAGCGGCAGCATCAGAAAATAGCGATCCGGTAAGTTGCATTCCGTCTCCAGAATCTCCTGCAAACCTTACCACTACATCTTCTAACTCTACCACCTTTTGCGTTTTGGTAGTCATTCTTCTATGATTTTTAAAAAAACAGGGCAAAGTTAAATGTTTTATTTTGTTAAAATCATAGATTTATAACAATTTTTTAACATAAAAATTTAATAAAATTTAAGTTTAAAAGTCAGATGAAATTGTTGATTTTTTAATGGTAATTTTTGACGATTGTGTATTAGCCTTAAAATTTTTTTATCATAATTGTATCTTGTTCTGTTCAAGGGACTTATCTAAATTAATGCGTAATATTACGCAGTAACTTTACGTATTTTCCCTCATATAAAATTGGGTATTTTCCCTATTTTTTATTCTATTTTATCTGCATAATTTTGTGTCGTTATTTGAAACAAGTGTGAATAATTAAATTATTCAGACTAAATAAGATTTTTAAAATTTTAACGTTTTCAATGTGAATAAAATTATTAGTTATGCTGAAATACACTGAAATGGTTCTGCAGAAAGTAAGTTTTAACAAAGATTTATTTACGAGGGAGTTGAGAAAATCCCTGAAATGGTTGAAAAAGGATGAAGCTATTATACTTAAATCATGGTGTGTCCTCCATTTCGGAAGTGTTTACAGTGATGTAATACATGATGTTTTCAGTTAATATTGCTAATCATTATCATCGGCAAACCATTCTGCATAGGATGATGCTGTTTCCCTTAATTTCAGGCTATGTAGCTTAATATTTCGTGGTAATTTTTCATTGATACGGTTTACAAAATCCACTACTAAATTTTCACTTGTCGGCTGGTAATCTACTAACATCAGTTTATCGAATATCTCACCTGAACCTTTGAATTTTTTATGCGGAGTCTTTTTATTCAAGACCAGAGCATGATCAAACACATCCACAACGGTTGTTTTCACGATTTTTTTCAGAATCCTGAAGTCGATAACCATTCCGCTTTTTGGATCGTTATTATTTTCGATCGGCTCACCAATTACAGTAACAGACAACCTGTATGAATGTCCATGAATATATTTGCACAATCCGTCGTATCCCAGTAAGGCGTGAGCCATTTCGAAAGTGAATTCTTTTGTTACTCTTATTGTTGCCATTGTTAATTACGCAAACTGATAAATAAATTCTTTGCAAATATAAGCCATGAATATTTATGTTTAGCATATCAAAATATTCTTTAGCCATTATGTTTTACTATCTTTGGTAAAAATATTTGTATGAAATACGTCGGAGCACACGTAAGCGCAGCAGGAGGTGTGGAGAATGCACCTGTTAACGCACATAAGATAGGAGCAAAAGCATTTGCCCTTTTTACAAAAAACCAGAAACAATGGTTTTCAAAACCCTTGACAGAAAATAATATTAATTTGTTTAAAAAAAACTGTGACAAGTATGAATACGAACCAAAGCATATCCTTCCTCACGATAGTTACCTGATCAACTTAGGCAATCCTGTTGAAGAAAATTTAATCAAATCGAGAAAATCTTTTTTAGATGAAATGCAGCGCTGTGAACTGCTCGGACTTGAATTGCTCAATTTCCATCCGGGTTCACATCTTAAGCAAATATCGGAGGAAGAATGCCTGAAAACCATTGCCGAATCAATTAATATTACCCTTGATAAAACGAAAGGTGTGACAGCCGTTATTGAAAACACCGCAGGACAGGGAAGCAATTTGGGTTATAAATTTGAACACTTAAGTTTCATAATAGACCTTGTTGAAGATAAAAGTCGGGTGGGTGTATGCATTGACACCTGTCATACTTTTGCTGCCGGATATGATATTAAAACAGAAAAAGGTTATAAAGATACTTTTGAAGAATTCGACCGGATTGTAGGCTTTAATTACCTGAAAGGAATGCATCTGAATGATTCGAAAAAAGATTTAGCCACAAGAGTGGACAGGCATGATAATTTGGGTAAAGGGTTTCTCGGCGAAGAAGTATTCAAGCGGATCATGAATGACCCAAGATTCGACAACATGCCCCTGATACTCGAAACACCGGATGACAATTTGTGGGAGGAGGAGATAAAATGGCTTTATAGTCAAGTCGGATCCTGATTGAAAATGTTGACATGATAGTTTTATCTTTTAATTAACACTTTATCTTCTGCAATGTATTTTTCTGATATAATATAAATAAAATACAAGCCATCTGTCAATTCCCGTAAATCAATTTTTAAAGGATTATTGTTCGAAAAAGAATAATTATCACAATATACATTGTTTCCGAAAACGTTAAATAATTTAATTGTATAAGATATTGCAAAAGGATTGTTTAATTCAATCGTAATATAATCCTTAGCAGGTAGCGGATAAATTTTAATATCGTTTTCCGTAGAAATTTCATCCGCTATTGAAGCCGGATCCCAAATCATATTTACGAACTCAGGAAAATCGACAAAAGGGTTCCTGTTATTCTGATAAGAATAGATGACATTATTCCGGTTTATCTCAAAGTCATTCGGGGGGTCAAAACTATTCCATTCAAGCAAGGTAGAAAATTTACCGTGTTCCGGTGCCGGAGCAGTATTAACCCAATCCACCACTTCAAGGTCAAGCTCACCGGATGTGCCTTCATATCTCACAGCCATGTAAAAAATCATACGTGCCACATCGCCTTTTACTTCATCACGGGGTTCCCATGTGTATTCGGTATAATAACAACCGGTTGCTTCAGGATGTTGTTGCCCTCCGCTGTCAAAATCCTTATTCCCGCGGTCGCTGTTCACCGAAGCATCTGCGGGACGGATATGATGGATATCGGTACCGCAGGGCGGATCATTCCCGAAATCACCATGCGATTTTGCCCATACATGCTCACGGTTCCAGTCGTCAGGCCCGCCGCCAAAAGTGTTTTTATTCTGCGACCTGCCTGTGTAAAGGAGAATAACATTATCAGTATTTAACGGGTCTTCATCTGTTTCTTCTAAAAGTTCCTTAATCTGAGTGTAAGAATATTCCGCATGATCCTTGATGATATTATGCAGCGCGGCTTTAAGTTCATCTCCCGAAAGTCCCATAGCATCATCGTAGTAGCCGGGCGGAATTTGGGAGAACAGTCCGGCGGAAAAAAATAAAGTGAGAATAAAAATCCAGGCATGCCTCGTTTTGCTCATTTTAAAATATACTTAATTAAAATTTTTTGAAATATCTTCAATCTGCAAAGTTATACTAATACGCCCGCCTGAACAAACTATCAGGCATAAACTTTAAAAAATACTAATAAATAATCTTGTTGATTAAAAGGAATTTCATCCCACAATTTCGTGACCAAATCGCAAAGATTTTAACTGTTTAAAAAAAAATAGAATCATAAATTATGAATCCTCATCCCGTAATTCACATAGAGCCGGTAAATCCTAATCCTCAATAATAATTTGAGTAGTCCCTTCTAATTCCTCCTCAATAATATCTTCGTAAAGCTTCAGATATTTTTCATGAATATCTTTTGGCTGTTTCTTGCCATTTACAACAAGTTTTTTCGCTGTGAGCCTGAAAGAAAGATTTTCGCGCTTTTTGATTATTTTATCCTCAATAAGTTCTGAACGTATAACAGATTCAAAAATATCATAAGTTTTTATCAGGTTCTCATTTATATCCTCCAATTCCAGCTCTAAATTTTCTAAAACCTCTAATTCTTCAAGATTTTCAAACTCCATGTCTATTTCCAAATCTTTAATCAAATCAATATGTTTATCAGAAAACTCAAACTCTAATTCAAGTAATTTTTCGTCCAGATCAATAAGATTTTTATAAATATCCTCGTTAATCCTGTCAATGAAAATATGATTCCGATCCATGGCAATTTCTGTCAGAGCCAGTGCTTTTGCGTAATCACCCTCTGCAATTTCCAACAATTTAATAGCGCTAAGATCATTGTGTTTTTCCATAACCTTTACATAAGCCTCCATTGCTTTATCGTATTCCTGTAGCGCTTTTTTCATTTTCTTTTCAGCTTCTCTTATAATAACTTTAACCGAATCCATCTTTATTTCCAGCTCAATATCAACATCATTTTCAACTTCAATGCTGATTTTTTCCAGCTCTTTTTCTGAGAATTTTTTCCCATCAACAGTTGCTTCGATTATTTTGCCTTTTTTATCGACTACCAATCTCCAGGTTCCTTCATCTGTTCTTTTCACCACCCTGTGCTCCGATTCTTTCTTTTTCGATTTTGTCGTGTCGGGTTGCTGAATCATTTTTTCAACTACAGGAACTTTATCCTTATTTGCCTCCTTTTCAGCCGGATTTAAAAAAAGCAGTCCGGGTTTTACATCAGAAAATATTTCTGAATTAATAACAAAGGTTTGATTTTCAACAGGAAGGTCTGAAGGTCTGGGTGAAAAAGCGGAATTGGTTGTAATAATTATTAATCCTGCTAATAAAATTACCAGCCCTGCCATAATTCCTTTAATTCCGTGGTTTGTTTGATTTGTAGTTTTCATACGCTTTACTCTTTTTAAAAGTTGATAATTGTTTTTAAATAAAGCGGCCGCAATTTTTATTGATTCTTGATTGTATTCGTACAGATTAATTAGAGCGTTTCGCAACGACTCAGTATTTCCACTTGCTTTGATGGTCATATCATCACAGCAGTTTTCCCTTTCAGTATTCATTACAGATGAAATCCACCAGAATGCCGGATGATAGAAAAAGACAGCTTCCATTAATGATTTAATAATATTAATAAGGTAGTCTTTTCTTTTTATGTGTGCCAGTTCGTGCGTAATAACAGCCTCCACCTGATCATAAGGAAGTGAGCTGACCAATCCGACAGGTAAAAGGATAATGGGTTTAAAATAGCCGATAACGATTGGTATTTTTACGATTGCCGATTCTGCAACCTTTATTCTTTGTTTGATCTTGAATTTTTGACTGATCCTAATTACTATGGATTGCCATTTTTTATTTACAGGAAAGTTGTTAAAGGTTCTTAAACGCTGAATATACCAATAGCTTCCTGCGAATCGTAAAAAAAAGAAAGTAATTCCTAACAGCCATAATCCTACAATAAGATTCAGGTTACTGTTTATTATATTGAAAAACTTATAATTCAGTGCCGGAGTTGTATTTCCCTTTTTGTTATATAAAAAATCCCCTGATTGACCTGGTGTGTTTTGTATATTAAAATTGCTTATAAGTACATTATCGGAAGTTTCCTGATTTATGGATTCATCCAGATAATGTTTGGAAAAAGTTACTGATGAACAAATTATAATTACAAAAAGGGAAATAGCCGAAAGGCTGTAGCGAAGGTCAGATGACTTTTTTTTAAGTAAAAGCAATACCAACTTTAAAAACACGGCAACAACTCCAATTTGCCATATTGAATGAAACAGCGTCCAGCCTGTCGCATTTATCAAATTTTCCGAAAAAAGGTTGTAAACAAAATTCATGATTCACCTCCTTCCAGCTTTTCAATATAATTTTTAATTTCTTCCAATTCTTCTTTAGTGGCTTTGTTACTACCTAAAGTTTGCATTACAAGTTTTTTGGCAGAACCACCAAACACCCCGTTCAACAGCTTGTCAAGAAGCTGCTGTTGTGCGGTGTTTTGCGCAACAGCAGCTGAATAAATATGGTTGCGGCCATCTTTAATTCTTGATACCAGCCCTTTTTCGGCCATGATCTGCATTATTTTTAAAGTAGTGGTATAACCGACTGTTTTGTTTTCACCAATTTTTTCATTTACAATCTTAACTGTGCTTGGGCCTTTGTTCCAAAGCACCTGTAAAACTTCAAGTTCTGCTTCTGTAGGTTTTATTTTTTGTTTACTCATAGTTGTTCAAAGTCTTCTACGAAAGTTTTCGTATGCAAATATAATACGAAAACATTCGTAATTCCAAATATAATTACGAAAATCTTCGTACTTTATTATTGATTTTAACAAAATTTAACAAATCAGGATGAATTTGTCCCAAGCTCTTTCGGATTTAGGCGCGGGAATATGCGGTGGCTTATCCGAAAGTAAATAGCCACGGATTTTAAAATCTCCATAGCTATGGAGATTAAACCCTATATCTGTTTTCGGATTATCTTACCCACAGGCTTTGCCCAAATCCGAAAAAGCTCGTGTTTGCCGGTCTTTTCAGTTCGGAGAAAGACAGTGTGGCTGAGACCTGAAAGGTTTTAAGACCTTCCATAGTTCGAAGGGTAAGACGGTGGGTGAGGGAACATGGAAGAGTCGCTGTGAACAAAAGTAAAAAAGGCTAAAACCAAAGCTAATCCCGACCTCGATAATTATCGGGGTTCGGGATCAGCCTCAGCCTAATAAACACTATTATTTATTTCCTGTTTATTTAAACGCTTTATAAAGCTTCTTTGATCCGTAAGCAGCGCCAAGAACCAGCATAATGCTCAATCCGCCGTCAATGGGTGCGCCACCGCCAACAGGTGTATTGCCTGTACCCGGTGCGTTACCACCATTGGGATGTGGAGGATTTTGTGCCATCATAAATACCGGAACTGCTAATAAAAACGCTGTAACGACTAATAATTTTATAACTTTTTTCATATCTGTATATTTTTTAATTATTTACATAAAGAGTTTAATTTCCTCCCCCTGCACCCCCTCTAAGAGGGGGATAAGAGGTGGGGAGATTATTTTATAAATACTTTTCTGGTTACCACACTTTCGTCGCTTAGCACTTTTACAACGTAATAGGCGCTTTCTTCAAGAGTGATCTTATTAAGTGCGCTGTTAATCGGTGCGCTTGTAACTTCCTGTCCCATCATATTGTAAATCACAATATCACCTTTTGTGTTCTCAGGTACGGAAACATAAACATCTTTGTTGTATGAATAGATGCCGAACATATCTTCAGCATTTTCATCAACAGCAAGAGGTGTAAAGTGAACTATGAACCTGGCTTCATCATCGCCTACGGTGTAAGTGAAAGTATAAGATACATTTTGTAAGTTTGTTAATTCACCTGTAAATGTATCCTCAAGCCATACTGATGGAATATCATTTATTTCAGTTGCTGAAATAGTGTATTCACCATTAACACCTGCTGTAAATCCAAGTTGTACCCATTCTGTTTCAGGTAAAACATTTACAGCATGATTGGTACTGGCAATAGAATAAAGTTGAGGAGTAGCAACTTCTACGCTCGGTAATTTGTATGCATCGTATTGACTATCGAAGCCTACTGTTGCATCTTCCCTGAAGAGTATTGAAGTTTCATCTGAATATTCGTTTCCTGTAACTTGTAACTTAACAATATTTGCTATTTCAGATTTCAGGTAACCGACTCCGTTATGTACTCTTACATCGTTATCCATAGTAAGTGTACCTTGCAAAGGATAAGGTCCGACTGCATCATTAGTTCTTTTAACCCAGAAGCCCTGTCCCATTGCGATATACTGCGAACCACCATTGTTGCCTCCACTTCCTAAACTGTAGGTCGCCCATTGATCAAGAGCAGTGTTATAGATATAGACGGTAGCATCAATGTCAATTTTTGTCCAACCGCTTGCTGCATCCCAGTCAATTGCAGAGAGATATGGATTTCCGAAGAAATTCCAACCACGGGACCAATCACCCGGTGAAGATAGTACAACATTATCTGCGCTTCCGGAATTACCTGTATTTAAGCCACCTGTAAAATCAAATGTCCAGTTACCTACCGGTGGGGTTGCATTAGCGCCGTCAACCCAAACCGTATAACCCTGGAATGGATTAAGAGGTGTAGTTAAACTAGAAACTTCGGTAAAATCGTTACTGGCTTCATTGTGTGAATATAAATAAACATCCAATCCGGTTGCTCCACTAAGATGGAAAGCCTCTGCAAATTCTCCTGAAACTGATGGAGAGAAATTATGATAATCATCGGCTGTTAAATAACGTTCGGCAGTGACATTACCATAAACTGTAAGATAACCATTATCAAGTAATGAAGCATCACCTGTAGCACCGGATTCAATTGTTATATCATTACATGCAGCAGAAGCACCAATAGTTGGATAATTTGTAAGCCCGGCTGGAATAGTAACATCAGTAAAAGGTCCGGGAATTCCAGTATCCCAGTTGCCTGCATTGTGCCAGTCGTTGCTCTTTGCACTGCCATTCCATGTTGCAGCAGTAGGTATAGTATGAGCACAGATATCAAACGGGCCAAATACATTATTTCCATATTCCCAAACGCTGAAATAGAGAGTTTCTCCGGCTAATCCCATATCATTGATCTCAATTAATGGCATTAGTCCCGGTCCGTCATCATCATCACATTCGTATTCGGTCAAACTTGCGCAAGTTCCTGACCAGGCTGACATGCCGCCATCAGTAAAGCCACCGTTAACAGCACATTCAACTACCAAATATCCGGTAGCAGGTACAACAGCGCTGAACCAAACATCTCCGCCATTGTAAGATGCACAAGTGGGAGTTTCACCGGAATCTGTTGCCCCAACATTTGAGCCTGTTGTATAAGTACAGGTATAATTCACCGGAAGACTTATTGCACCGGAACATTCATCATTTGCAGGAGGAGTTATTACCTGTACTTCATTAGAATAATCTGATGTACCATCAGTATAAACAGCAGTTACTGCATAAAAATATGTAGTGGAACCTGAGACGGTGGCATCTGTATATGAAGTTGGTATTATACCAGTAAAAGTAGTTGTGTATGTACCAGAAGCAAGTCCGCGGTGTACAGTATAGCTTTGTAATATTTTGGAACCCTCAGATGTATTCATCCCGGGAATAGGATAGCTTAAATCATTGTTTGCAATTTCATTTTCCTGATTTTTTTCATTCCCTTTTATTGCTATAACAGGTAAATTTTCCGAACCAGGTATTGGTTTGCTTGGAGTTACAATAACAAAATCTTTGGGAGAACTCATATATGCACGCATAATCCAGTTAGAAGCAAAAGCAGTCCAATTTGTACCACCATCAAATGAATAGGCGCATCTACCTGAACTATTATTATTATCTGTTCCTACATAAGGACCATCAGTATTACCATCAGGCCACTGGGTAACCATATAGAATACATCATTTAATGCCATAGCTATTGGAGTGTTTAGCTGTAATAAATTCCATTCACCTGTTGTTGAATTAACTGCCGGAGTAGCAAAAGTTTCATGTGCATTTGCGAGATCGGGTTTGCCAGTACCATCATCAGGGCAAACATATATTGCATGCCAGTTATTGCCGGCTGCACTGTTTCTGTTATAAACAGCAACATAATTCAGATTACCGGCTACCGGTGCATTAAACTTTGTATAAAACATATGGGTTAATGCAGATGGGTCAGCCGCCCAGAACCATTGCTCTGCGCTTCCGTCATCATATTTTACTTCACCTTCGGGTATAGGTATATCCCAGGTTAGATCAACTGACGGCGTAGCAGTGGCAGTGCCTGTAAGGTTACGTGGCGGCGCTACATAAGCCGTACCAATTAGTGTAACATCGTGGTCTGCTTTGGCGTCTGCAACAACTCGAAGTGTAGTTGTTTTTGCACCTGTTGAATTTGGTGTAAAGCTGACATCAAATGTCATTGTTTGTCCGCTTGTTAAACTAACGGGATAAGTGTTGCCATCGGTTAATGTAAATTGAGTTACATCTCCACCAGTTAAACTGGTGCTTGAAACATTTAATGTTCCTGCACCAACATTCTCTACTGTAAATGTTTGATTATAATATCCCGATGAATAATTATTTAAAGGATATTCTCCGTAATCTTTTGTGCCGGCAGGAGTTATGCTGAATATTGGAGTTGTTACATTGTAAACGTTTACATCATCAATAGCCATATCACCAGCCCAACTACTACCACGAATACTACGAAATCTGAATTTAACAACTTGTCCGGAGTAAGCACTAAGATTTACCGTTCTTTGCAGCCAGGGGTCTAATTGTGCTGATTGTTGCTGCCCTATCAAAGGTGTCATAATATCATTTACCCAACCTGAACCTGCATCTATATCAAGGTGGAGTTCTCCCATAGACGCTCCATACATGTGGTACCAAAACTCAATCATAGGACAAGCTAAGGCTGTAAAATCATATAACGGAGTATAAACATAGGCTTCAGAGGCAGTAACACCACTTGAGGCTTCAGTAAAAAGATAAATGCCTGCATCAGTTCCTGTGGTATGGTCAACAGTAGGTCCTGTATTTGATGAAGTCGTTCCACCTGCGTCAACATTCCAGCGAAAAAGAGCAGTTGTATTTGAAGGGCTTGTACTCCAGCAGTTTGTATAACCTGTAGCATTATTTGCTACTGAAAATGTTTCAAAATCTTCTAAAGAAGGGAATGTTGTTATTGTAGCACAAACAGTTTTAAAACTCCAAACAGGACCATCAGTTGTTCCGGTGCCATCTGTTTCACATACTCTCCAATAGTACCAGGTATTATTTAAAAGATCACTTGCTTGATTGTAACTTAAATAAACTGTACTTGGAGAACCATTCAGAACCCTTGCGGCTAAAGCTTTATTTTGAACATCAGTTAGAGATGTGGAGAAATATACTTCATTATAATCTGGAGCACCCTTTTTCGATGGATTTGTCCATGAAATATCAGGATTATTATCAACAGCTATGCCAGTAGCACCATCTGTTGGGTTTGGATTTGTCGGGAGCCCTGGTCCTGTTGGTGTTGCTAATGTGAATGTGAATGTAGCAAATGAGCCGGTACAACTACCAGAAAGATCACCACTTCCTGTAAATGTGCCAACATTTACAACATATGATTCACCACCATCACCATAACCATCAGTGAGATCAACAGTGTAGGTATCTGCTCCAGGTAAAGCTAAGTTTATCGTTTGATAAGCTGCCGTCCAACCACCGGTTCCAATCAATCCATTTGTTGCACCTGTGACAGTATATCCTCCTTCTGAATACCAATAATCAATAGTCAAATCGATTGATTGACTAAACGCCGAACTTGCTGTAAACAGCATGACTGACAAAAACATAAGTAATTTTTTCATTTTCATAAGAATTAAAATTTAAGTTAATAAATAATTTGTTTTAATTGTTTTCTAATGATTTATATATTGAATTTTAATAACAAAATAATTTTTAAATAAAAACTCTGATAAATATATATTTATAGAATAGAAATGGCGTTAAAAATAATTTCCAAAATTACGGGATAATATAAGGAAAAGAAGTATCCTTGTAATTTTCAATGTTTTAATCAATTTCATCAGGGGTTCGATTAATTTAAAGTTCAACAAAGATAATAAAATATTAATAAACAAGTAAAAAGATAAAAAAAAATGTTGAATTAGTGAATAAGGGAAAATTGTTGAATCGGTTAATTAGTTAATTGGCGAAAGGGCGAGGGAGTGAAGGGGCGAAAGGGTGAAGGGGTGATTAATGATGGTCTGGCAGGATGATAAAATGTACTCTGTAGCAAAGCCAAGACCTTCCATAGTTCGAAGGGTAGGTTTGTGTTTGAGGGAACATGGAAGAGTCGGTTGGGGAAAGGGAGGTGTTATTCAACAGGAGACCTTAATTCTAATTTTGTCATTTATACATGATAAATTACAAATAAATATAAAATTTGTAACATATAAGTAATTTTTATTATATATTTGCAAAAAATGTCATTTATGCCGAATGAAAATCAATATCACTTCAGGAAATATATTAGAGATTATATTGAGCGGGATATTTATTTCCAAAAAATTGTTCCTTTTATAGATAAGGATATTATTAAGGTCTTTATTGGTCAAAGAAGGGTTGGGAAAAGCTACATAATGTACCAGATAATAAATTACATCGCTGATAATAAGCCCGGAAGCAATATAATTTATATAAACAAGGAACTTTCGGATTTCGATTTTATAACCAACCATGATGAACTGAACAATTTTGTTCAAACCCAAACTTTGCCGGGTAGAAATTATTTGTTTATTGACGAGGTACAAGACATATTGAATTTTGAAAAATCTTTAAGGAGTTTACTGGCTACAGGTAAATACGACATCTATTGCACCGGAAGCAATTCACAGCTCCTTTCGGGCGATATAGCAGGCCATTTAAGTGGCAGATATATCGAAATTAAGATTTACAGCCTGTCGTACAAGGAGTTTTTACAATTCCATAAATTAGAAAATGGAGTTAATGCATTAAAAAAATACATAAACTTCGGAGGATTGCCGTATTTAATCCATCTTAAACTTGAAGAAACCATTGCTTTTGAATACTTAAAAAATGTATATGCTACTGTTTTGTTCAAAGATGTGGTAAGAAGGCATAACATCAGAAATGTGTATTTCCTTGAAGGACTGGTGAAGTTTCTTTCGGATAATACCGGAAGTTTGATATCTGCCACCAAAATAAGTAAGTACTTAAAATCGCAAAGGGTAAACATGTCCACACAAATTGTACTTAATTATTTATCTTATTTAACAGATGCTTTACTGGTTTTTAAAGTTGGAAGGCAGCATATTCAGGGGAAAAAAATTTTTGAAACCAATGAGAAATATTATTTCGAGGACTGGGGTCTCCGAAACTCAATTGCAGGATTTAAACCGTCGGATATTGGTAAACTTATTGAAAACATTGTGTTTTTGCATTTACTGATATGCGGTTATCAAATACGTGTCGGGGTATTCGGAGAAAATGAAATTGATTTTGTTTGCCAAAAGCAAAATGAAAGAACGTATGTGCAGGTGGCTTATTTAATTATAGACCAAGCTACCATCCAACGGGAATATGGAAATTTATTAAAGATTAAAGACAACTACCCGAAATATGTGATTTCGATGGACGAATTTCAGGGGAATACATATAAGGGTATCCGGCATTTGTTTTTAAGGGAGTTTTTGAGTAATTATCGGTGATGATTTACTAAGATAGTAATAAACGACCAGACCTTCCATAGTTCGAAGTGTAAGCCGGTGGGTGAGGGAACCTGGAAGAGTCGCTGTGTATCTCGACTCTTCCAGGTGCTGCGCACTCTGGAAGGTCTTTGAGGTCTTTTCATTTGCTCATTAGAGGCAGGTTTCATATTACATGTTTCAGGTTTCAGGTTTCAGGTTCTGAGGATTGAGGACTGCTGCCTGCCGACTGAAGACTGCCACCTGCCAACCTCTTAGCGGTTCAGCTACTTTATCATGTCCAGCCCTTCCAGAGCCGATTCATCATTTGGCTGGTTCATCAGCACTTTATTAAAAAGCACCTCCGCCTCACGAAACTTGCCTAATTTAAGGTTTGTCCAGGCGTACATTAACAAACCATCATAATCAAAGGGATAAAGATTTACAACTCTTTCAAAATATTTAAGGGCGGTGGTATAATCTTCATTGCCGTAATAAATAGAGCCAAGCTTATAATTTGCCATCGAATTTTGCGGGTCGATCTTCAGTATTTCATTGTACTGCTTTTTCACCTGTTCCCAATTACCAAGAGCCGACGCAGGGTAAACATACCCGAATTTTGCCTCAATTGACAATGGTTTCAATTCAATGGCTTTTTGATAATATGCCGTTGATTCGGTAAAAAAGCCAGCCATGTATGTAAGCCAGCCCAGCCTGAGATTTATCTCATATGATTCTTCATCATAAACATTTTTCAGAGCATCAATAGCTTTTGAATAGTCGCCGCTGTATTCGTACAGGTAGCTTTTCTCAAATGCATCCTGTATGGTTTTATAATCCTGTGCTTGCGAAGTAACGGTAATAATTAGTCCCGTTAAAGTCAATAAAAATAATTTCCTTAAAGTTTCCATTTTAGTCCTCCTGTTATTGTGTTGTTTTGATAATCTGAACCTATTGTTTTATAAGAATTTTCTCCATTATACCTGATCAGATAACATTCCTCATTAAAAAATTGGTAACGGAGCGATAATTCAATTTTGTGCGACAAAGTTATTATTAAATTAGTTCCTGCCCTGAATTTGATCTTATCCCCCAAATTATGAACGATAAAACCATTCTTTTCATTGTAATTTATCATTTCGCCAATAGTAATAAATCCTTCTGTCCATATCTTAGGTGAAACTTTTACTCCGGCAAGTTGTTCAAATACAAACCTGTTTTTTTGTTCTCCCCAGGCAGAAACAAGGGTGGAGGTCGTATAAAAATCAAGATTGCCTTTTGGAAACCAGGTGAATAACGTGCCAAGCTGATATTGATTTTTATTGTTCAGGTTTGAATATGAACCGAATAACCCGAGATTAAACACAGAGATATTTTTATACAAAGCTAAAGAGGCAACGTAATTATTAAAGGAAGTATCTTTTTGCTTTATCGAGTAAACAGGTATTGAAGGAATGGTGTCATAAGACTGGGCATATTTCATTTTAATGTTTGCATAAATTGTATTATACCTGACATTTATCCAATGAAAAGCAGGTATCAGGGTAAATCCTTTTCCCAGAGCAATATTTGCATTAATGTAAACCTGGTTTTGATAAAGTTTATAGTTTTGATTATACATGTTTGAATTCCTTTTATAAAGTGTGTCAACATAATACGATCCGTTATAAAGTATTGTATCGTATCCCGTTTTCACTATTTCGGGAGCCTGAATTTGTTTAAGCTTTGAAATGGTAAGATTGGTATAGCCTAAGTAAACTGAAAATCTTTTTCCGATGTATTGCCTGAGTCCTAATTGAAGATAGTATTTGTTATCGTTCAGGTCTTGCTCGCCATAAATACTGTCTCTACCCATCAGGTTCCGCCTTTTGTTTTTGCTTATATTGTTACTAAATGTCGGGCCTGTTCCAAAATAAATATTGTTTATGATCCTGTTCGGGTCTGGCTTAATTTTTTGTTGTAGGCTTTCAGAGAAATGTTCCGATAATTCATTGGCTTCCAAATCCCTGTTTGTGTTCAGATAGCAGTAGTACAGGTATTCCAAAGTGCTTTGGTCGTTTGTATTGAATTTTATGGCTTTTTCAAATTGATATGCTGCTTTACGGTAATTATCAATTTCATAAAAAGCAATCCCGATTCTCATTCTGAGATAGAAATAGTCGATGTTTTCTTTGAGGGCTTGTTTGCTAATAATAATCAGAGAATCCCAATTTTTTTGCAGGTAAAGCCGGTATGTTTTTTTGTCAATGGTTTTGGAATTTAGGTCTGTGGGCTGTGCTAGGATTGAAGGTGAAATAATGATGATTACAAGAAGCATGATCACCCCCCCCCTAATCCCCCCAAGGGGGGAGAAATCCATCACTTTTCCACCCTGGTGCGGCTGAGACCTTATTATCCCCCCCTGAGGGGGGCTGGGGGGGGAATGCCTTTGGAAAATATTTTTTTTCATTCTGCCTTTTCTGCTTCTATTGTTTTGTTACCGGCAACGACAACAAATTTTTGTATCCGGTTAGATTCAATCGCAAACTCAAAGTTTAATTCTTTAGTGACTTTTTTATTTCGTTTTACCTGCACTCCTGAAATAAGTAAAATTTGACTCTCAGTCATGTTGTCCTTTATCCGGGCATATTCCAAAGTATATTCCGATTTAATAAACCTGTAAAAAGGCGCGATAAAATCCTGAAGAAAGATCAGATATTTGTTATTGAGAGTATTTATCGGTAGCTGATCCGATATTGTTAATCCTTTGTAAAAACCGAAGATAACCTTATATGCTCCAAGATAGAAGTAAAATAGCAGTGATTTTTTATCACCCTCAAAATGTGTGAAATAATGAATGCTGCCATCGTTTTTAAACCAGGCTTTTGATTTGGTTTTCTCGCAATAAATACAGGAGTTATTATAAATATCCGTTTGAACTTCCCATGTCGTCTTTTCTTCTTTCCCCGATTTTGTTACTTTAAACGTGATTTTTTGTCCGGGAATAAAATGGAATGCCTTGTACAGTGTCTTATTTTTCTCGATATTCGAAATAACCTCATCCTTTAAAGGTTTGTCATAAGATATTAAAACAAAATCTTTTTTCTTTCGCAAAATATAATGCCCTATTGGATAATCCAGGGTTTCTGAACCGATAAAAGGGTTTTCCTGAATTTGAAAATGGATATGAGGTTCCGGCGACCGCCCCGAGTTGCCGCAATAAGCAAGAATATCGCCTTTTTTTACAGTATCGCCTTTTTTTACTTTGAATGATTCTTTTTTAATATGGCTGATCTTAGAATAAAGTTTTTCGGCATGTTTAACAATAATAGTGTTTCCCCAGTTTTGTTCAAGGTTCATATCACCGATTTCATTATCATCAACTCCATCAACGATTTCTTCCACCCAGCCGTCAGCAGGAGAAATAACAGGTTTATTATAGCAATAAAAATCTTTTTTTTCGGCGCCGTTTCCCTTGTGATTATAACCGTTTTCATCCACAATTTCAAAATCCCAGGCATGAGCCCAGCTTTCTTTGTGGGTATATTCGCCATGATGCGCCTGTGTTACAATCCATTCTCCCCAAAACGGTAACGAAAAGGGTATATATTTAAAATTGTGGAATCTTTCTTTATTATTTAATTGGGAATATAGATTTTTTTCAGGTGAAAATTGCTGATACACCACAATTTCCGGTTTGTGATAATATCTTTCCCTGAACTTGAGGATATAAAGAAACAACAGAACAATAAAGTTGAATGGTAGCGAATAAATAGAAAGCTGGAATAATGACATTATTGCCATTGTGCTGGTAACGGTAATGGAGATCAGGGGTGTAAGAAGTATAACCCAAAGAAATGAATATTTTGACGGAACAATAAAGAAGCCACCGACTGCAATGGCTGTTAAAATAAAGTTAAAACCGATATAGCTGTAACTAAGCTCATATATGTTTCCGCCAACAAACTGGTAAAGAAAATATGCAGAAAAAAATCCAATGATTGATAAAAGAAAAGCTATCCTTGAATAAATTAGTAAGCCAATTGCGATAACAATCCCCGCAAACAGGTGATACTGAAAGAATATAGCACCCAAAGACCTGAAATAAATGACGATTGATTCGTGAAGGTTAAGGTTGGAGAACCAGTTATAAATGCCTACAAAAAAATAACCGCCAATGCTGAACAGTTCATTTGCCATAAAAATTCCCCTTTCACTGATGGCAAGGGCAGTAAATTCGCGGGAGGCAAGGGTTACTGTCCATATTCCGAACAGAAATGATAAGCTCAGGAAAGGCAAGCCGTATTTGCCTATCACTCCCTCAAGTAAAATCGTAACAAATAAAGTGAGAATGGAAGCAAAAAGCAGAACAAGTAAAAATTCCATGCCCATCTGGTAATAAATGCCCAATCCCAAACCAACCAGTAAAGAATTAAAACCATAATAACCTGATTTTATGTTAAACCTGTTGAAGCCAACAAGGTATGCCGTAATGTTGGATGACAGAACAGCTATCAGCCCGCTTATTCCTGCGTTCAGATCAAAAAAAGAAACAATAAGCAGGATAATGCCAAATACCTTGCTGTTTGAGAAAAAAATTTGTGTATAGCTGTTAAGTATGCTATTGATGAAATGAGGGAATATGTTTTTTAGCTTTTTGAGCATAATTAAAAATAAGTGGCGAAAATAAAGAATTATTCTTTAGACTGGTTTAATTGAAAAAGGTTGAATTATCTAAAGAGAGCTTTTAAGATTTTATTTTTATTTGGAAATCCTGCATAATTTAAAAAGTGAAAAATATCGGATAATTTTCATTTGCCAAGTGAAAAATATCTAAAAAATAAATTGGAATTAATTATTCGTCAGACCTCTTCGCACAAGGCAAACGCACAGGACAGTGGTCAGACGAATACACAAATCTACAACTCAAACTCCTTCAAATGATCCGGCACCTTTTCCATCGCAATTATCCTTTCAATGGTTTCATTTTCTCTAATCACGTATGCTTTACCTTTTTCATCAATCATCACCACTTTAGGTCTCAGGGTTATGAACTGCATCCATTGGGTCATATTATAAGCTCCAACGTGATGGATCACAAAATTGTCGCCTTTATTCAATAATGGCAGGCTTATACTTTCGCGTATAACATCAATATTCATGCACAGAGGTCCGTAAAGCGTTGTGTCTTCGGTATAATGTGTAAACGGCTGTGCAGGTGAGATCTTGTGGTCGTACCAGAAAGAAGTGAAAAGAATATTTACACCAATATCAATAATAGTGGTTCGTTTACCTGCAGAAGATCGTTTATTTGAAATAACCGTACCTAAAAGGAATCCTGCATCATCAATTAAAGCCCTACCCGTTTCAAGGACGAGCATCGGAAGATTATCGGGTTCGAAATCCGAATTGATCAGGGCGCTTGTAATAGCTTCGGCAAAATCATCGAATGTCGGGTTGGTATCATCGCCGGGCAGGTAAGAACCTTTAAGCGTATTTTTTGATGCAAATCCGCCGCCCATGTCAATGTATTTTATATCGTGATTGTATTTCTTTTTCACGCCCAATGCCAGGTCAGCCATTTTAAAAGCAGCCGTTCCGTAAGCTTGGGCAGTAAGCATAAAAGTACCGATGTGGCAATGTAATCCCACCAGTTCCAGTTTATCCGACCGCATAATCTTGTTCAAAGCATCCCATGCCTGTCCGTTTTCATAGTTGAACCCGAAACGATCCCACATAGGATAAATGCCTGTGTCCATGTTCACCCTGATAGCTACTTTAGGTTTTTTCTTTAGCTTATCAGTTAGCTCGATAATGGAATAAAGCTCGTCGAGGTGATCGATATGAATGATCGATTCGTTTTTAATGGCTTTTTCAAGGTCTTCTTCAGTTTTGTCGGGTCCGTTAAAAATGATTTTGCTTCCATCAACTCCGTTCAGGATAGCTTTATCGTATTCAAATCCCGAAACCACTTCAGCCCATGAGCCTTCCTGGTGGAAGACATTGCAAACAGCGCCCAGGTAATTGGTTTTATACGACCATGCAAATTGCACTTTAGGATACCTTGTGGTAAATGCTTTTTTTGCATCCTTGTATGTCTTTCTGATTGTTGATTCGGAGATCACAAACAAAGGCGAACCGTATTCCTTAATAAGGTCTTTTACTGCTACTCCGTCAATATGTGTTTTCGGGACGTATTCGGTTCGCAGTCCGAATTTATTTGGCATATTGGTTTCCAGCTTTTTTAAAACCGGTCGTTCATATCTTAACTTTTCCATGTTTATTATTTGTGTTAAATTATTAATCGTAAATCGTAAATCGTCATTCGTAAATCGTCAATCTTTTTCTAACCAGACTCTTCCATGTCCCCTGACTGTCTCTTCCATCCAGATAACTATCGGGATTCGGACTCGGAAGGTCAGTCAGAGTTCTCCTGTTGTTGAAATCCGGTGAAATTCCTCCACGTCAACGATCATTTCATTGGAATACCTGATAAACATTTTACCGACAGCATATTCCTTATAAGGTTCAACTTTTTCGCCCAAAGCAAGTTTAACAAGTGCTTTCGGAATATTCTGACCCACACCTACCGAAAGGTATATCCATGCAGGCATACGCGGATTTATCTCTAACAGGTTGTATTCATTATTGTGATCTTTAAGTAATTCAAGTTCAAATGCACCGCGCCACTTGGTTGACGAAATAAAATGATTCGTCAGTTTAAAAATTTCTTTATCATCAACGGAAATGCCACCCCATGCTTTGCCTTTATCAGTGATATATTGTTTCCGCATAGGCACAATTGAAATTGTATTTCCTTTTCCATCTCCCAGTCCTGCCACGTCGTATTCAGTACCATGAATAAATTGCTGTATAATAATAGGCAACCCCCATTTACTGCTGATCTTATTGTAGTAAGTGTTGACCTGTTCGGGCGTGTGGGCTATTTCGGCATCATATAATTTTCCTTTGACCGCAACAGGGTAAGAAAATTCATCGGTCAAACCACCGATTTCTGCAGTTGAATAAATAGCTTTGCTGTGAGGGACTTTAATATTGTATCGTTTCCCAAAGTCGGGCAGGTTAATCTTATGACGTTCTTCAAATTGTTCGGCTGTTGGCAAAAAAGTGTTTATACCCATTTCTTTCAGCCTGGATTCGAGCTTTATCATAGGGAACAATTCCGCATCGAAATTAGGAATGATCACATTTAGGTCTTCCGCATTGTTTATGTATTCAAGTCTTGCCAATAAATTATCCGTTCCGGCTGTAGGGTAGGGTATTTGATAGGTTTTGTCGATAAGGTTGTGCATATAAATGCCAGGTTCAAGCGATTCATAAGCCAAACCAATAATCTTTACATCAAGAGACTTTGCTTCACGCAAAGCCCTGATCACGGCTATTCCCGGACCGGGGCTGTCAATAGCATTTAATCCTGATACCGCAATATTAATTTTCTTTTTCATTTTCGGTTTCAATTAACAGATGTTGTTTAAGCATTCCCATAAAATCATTATAATCTTTTTCGAATGTAGCTTCATCGGTATTATACCTTGCAAGCATGGTTTTACTGATCTCTTCATAAGATTTTCCTTCTTTCAGGAAATTAAAGATTTCTATAGCAATGGGATTTACTGAAAAGGATTCGCCTGTTGATGGGTTAAATACATATCCTGATTCGCTGGTCGCAATGTTTTTTTTGATTTTCATTATGAAAAATTTAAGGTTTAGATAAAATTTTAAACAGATGGTTTAAATATATATTACCATATTATTTTCACATCATACTTTCTAAAATTTTTATCTATTGTTACAATGTTAAATCTATTATAAATTGATTGGGCAATAATTAACCGGTCAAAAGGGTCTCTATGATGATACTGAAGTGATAATAATGTTATAAGGTGGTCAAAATTATAATCAAGGATAGAAAAGCCATTTTCTAAAAGGAATTTTTTTAAATCATCAAAACCAATAGAAATTTTTAATTTCCCAAGACTTATCTTGATAGCTAATTCCCACAAACTTGCTTTACTAACAAAAACCTGATTATTCAAGTTTTCAATCGCTGAAATAGCTGTTTTTGATAACCTTTTTTCTCCTTCAATATACCAAATTAATGCATGTGTATCAATAATTATATTCATTGCATGTATTCTTTAAAGTCATCCAACGATTCATCAAAATCATCAGATACATAAGTAAAAATACCTTTTCCACAGCCAAATTTTCGCTTTTTCAAAGGCTTAGGTTGTTTTAAACTTCCAATAAAATTTTCAACTTCCCGAATTATTGATATATCATTAATTTGAATTATCCAGTCCAGTAATTCAAGTTTTTTTGTTTGAATATTCATAATAATAAGATATTAAATTTTTTCAAAAATACAAATTTAATAATTTATTTTAAATTTTCCTTTGCTAATTTGTTTTAACGATTTTAATAACGGAAATATTTTCTTTTGTTTTGAGGTGGCATATATAAATTCCATTTGTGATATTATTTTCTTCCCATTTTACGGAATGTAATCCGGCTGGGAATTTCTTTTCCGAAATAATTGTTGTTATTTTATTACCATGAATGTCATAAATACTAAGATTAATTTTATCTTCCTCTGCAAGATTGAAATTTATTGTTGTTTGCCCTGAGAATGGATTCGGGAAACTTAATAAAACAGGCTGATGCGAAACTGATGATTTACACTTTTCTGAAGTTATGACACCATCTACGCCAAAGAATTCCAGGATTTTCGCCATTAAATTCTTTTTAGTCGAAGGTGGCAAACCATCATCTAAGCCGCTGAAATCAAGAGTAGAGCCAATTGTTTTATAATTGCCGTTATCAAAAGCCACGGCAAAACCATGTTCCTCTTCAATACCGTGTAAAATAGTAAATGCGAGGGCTACAGGTACAGGTGCTAAGTAATAATTATAATACGGCATGGTTCCGGCATAACCAAATTCCATTCCTTCGGTGAAGGTTTCATTTATCCCAAAAACAGAGTCATTTAACGTCCATGTTATTGCTTCGGTTTCAATATTAAACATAGGATGAACAACTGTTTGCGGATCATCAAACCAGGTAACTCCGCCTTCCATGTAAATGTTTCCACCGGCGTTCAGGAAGTCTGCCAGCTTCTGACCTTCAACTTCAGTTAAAATATGTTGTCCTAACTTTCTTCCTAAAACAACCAAAATATTCTGGTAAACATCCGGTTCATTTGGAATATAATTTTCGTAGTCAAACGAAACATTTAATTCTTCAATAGTTGATTTAATAACCGGACCGGAAAGCAATTCAGGGTCCATATCAACAATCAGAACCGGAAAGCGTCCGATTAAAAGGTCGAAAGATTCGTAAATCATAAAGTCAGGCAATGCCGTGATACCGAAATCAAAATATACCAGATGACCCAGCGGAGTATTATCGGCAACTGTTAAATTTATTGTGTCGCAGGCTGTTCCTCCTTTCGGGATATTTCCATAAATAAACTGCCCAGATCCGTTAAAAGTTATGTATGGATCAACCGTATTTAGATAACCTTCTACACCATTAGCAGTTGAATGACCATAGTTGTTTACCGGAATGATTAGATTAGCAGTTTCGCCGGGATCAAGTTTGCCGTTATCGTTATCATCTACAATTGGAGTGCCCATTATTAGTATGGGTGAATAAGCTGTTAAATTGAATTTGCTTTCCCATAAGTTATTCAAGGAATTAAATATAGCAGAAAACGAAAGATCATATTCATCAGGCACATTAGTATCAACGGAAAAAGATATAGCATCAGCAAGATTAATTGTTTGCCCGGGATTAACAGTGCCGATATATTCAGTACTATCGAGCATACTGATGAATGGATCGCTTATCTGAATATCAAAAGATACGTTATATATTGGTTGATTACTGATATTTTTAACAATAAAGCTTAATACAGGAGTTTCTCCGTAGTCAATCCGGTTATCATCGCCGGAGACAACTGAAAAGTAAAAAACAATTCCGTCAGAAAGCTGGTAAGTTTTTTCAGTTGAAATATTATTATAATCAGTGGCTCTAATTGTAATGTTATAAATTTTATTATTTTCCTCCGGAAAAACAGTTAAAAGTCCATCATCGTTAATGTTCATGGATGACAGATAATTTTGGGGAGTATATGTAACAACCTGCTGTGATTCTGTTGGCAATAGATTAGAAAATTCAGCTATTTCATAATTTATTCCATCTCCGTTTGAGACGCCGGTTATCCTGTAAAGATATTCGGGATTTTCAAAATTATCGTAATAATATTCTATACGCCCATCAGGATACAATATTGCAGTAAAATCCAACGGATATTCACCATTCTCACCCACGAGTGTTACAATCCATCTGAAGGCAGCGAAATTTTCATCTCCTTCGTACCACAAACCATCACCGGCAGAAGCATTGATTTTTAAATCCTGGTTCAGGAATAAAGCTGCCATAGGTTCATATTTGAATAACAGCATATCATCCACCTGGTAAGGAGTAGGATATTTAATTTCATTAAACATAAGAAATCCGTCAGTATGAATAGTGATGCTGTCATGATTTTCTCCGTAAAACGGAAAGGAAAAACCGATAGCCTGAGTAACATATCCGCTGGTACTGCTGTTAGGTATTATCTGTTGCCCCAGTATGTCAGGATAATTATCTTCAAATTGATTTTCGGAGTACCCGGTCAATATATCCCAGTTGTATGGTTCTGTGCCGCCTGTTGCTGTGATTTGACAAGTAAATTGCTGATACGGAATAAAAGCCGGTAATTCTTCAGTTTCAATTATTATGTCATCAAAAGTTAAAGTATGAATAACCGCTAATGTTGTATAGCCATTTTCAATTAGCGGCACATCGGTATCAGGACAGGCAATTTCTTGTCCGCCGTTGATATAATCCATCAGGGCGAAATAAATCAAATCACCTGTTGCTTCGTCTCCCGGGTCATGTTCATGAATCTGAAGAAAAAACTTAGCCGGCTCTCCATTGTTAACAAAACTCAATAATGGAGTTAA
>JACKQG010000677.1_pt1 | contig 48926 bp, 43 predicted proteins | sample 8237621 | NCBI WGS metagenome assembly JACKQG01 (sample SAMN15677084, study PRJNA649215) | marine metagenome | biome: marine; feature: Black Sea; material: saline water; isolation source: suspended particulate matter (SPM) from the Black Sea western gyre | collected 2013-06-09/2013-06-10 | depth... | reverse complement strand
GATTATCATGCGGAAGGACTCTCAACATGAGTGACCAGTTCAAGGGGGCAGGTCATCCCGATTGGCATATTTCGAGGCATTTCTATTTCAAAGGTCGAAGTTGCCATAGACCTTGCATCAAACGATCCACTTCAATTGGTTCATGCATTAAGGACATCTTTCCAACAGCAAATTCGTCAAATGCACCTTAGCGGTTACAGGCCCACAACCAATTCTTATGAAACCCAAGAAGGTAACGCCTTGATGCTTCATGGCTACCTATATCGCCATGAACGTTACAAGCTCTATACCAAAACAAATCGGCGTGTACGCTTGGAGTGTGAATTTCGAACCGAGGCTTTTCGTCGAAATAGAATTTCTCGATCACTGACTGACCACGAGAACAGCTTTGTGCCGTTATTCGAAGAGGTCGCCAATCATTGTGTTGAGGTCTTTAATAATCTCATTGAAGAGGCCCCTGCGGGGTCATCTGGCTCCGGGACAGCGGTAGAATTTCTGGTAGAGGTCGGACGTGTCTGTCGCGATAGAGACCGGGCACAGGCCATTATTCAGCTTCTAGCCCGAAGTGGTCGTATAACCAGCAATTTTGGTTATCGTTATCTTCGCCCATTGCTGGATCACATCCTCATAGTTCGTTCAGCCCGAGGCATATATATGCCAGCGCCAAGATGGCGTAATGCGGTTCGCCAGATTGAGGCGTCATTGGGAAACCTCTGTCGGGTAATGGGGCTATGAGCGATAATCCGAACCAATCTCCCCGTCGGTTAAATAGCGTCGGAAGAGTCCTAGGGAGAATAGTGCGGGATTCTCAGGCACGAAATCGCGAGAGCAGACTTCAGCGGATTGAAACGGACATATTAACCGTTCAAGGCGTTGCAAATTTGCTTCATTGCTCCGAACAAGCTGTCCGAAACACCCCCGAGAATGAGCTTCCCCGATATCTGGGACGTGGAAAGCGAGTTCTCTTCTTCAAAGAGGACGTTATTCGCTACTTGCGCGGCACTCGCAGGACAAACCCCGCCGCTGACGAAATTGTTAGGGACATTGAAAACGGTCCCATAGAATCATCTTCGGATAGCGGGTAATGGCGTTGCAAAAGGAACAATAGCGATGACCCAAACCCGTAAATACGGACCTATCGGGGTGCGTCCCCAAAAGGTCAAAAGTAAGGCCACAGGGAAATGGTTCATGGATATTCCATCATCCCTCACAAGTACGGGCAAACGTATGCGGAAGCTTTACCCAAACAAGACAGAAGCGGAAGCCACTGCTCGTGAGCTCAAGAAGAGACTGCGGATGCACGAACTTGGATACGAAGTGAAAAAGCCATTATCCGGACTAACGTTCAGTCAAGGCGTGAAGGAATGGGAAGAATCCCAGAAGCGCCGTGTTCGCACAGGAAAATTGCGGGATGCCTCTCTAACGACCCGCATGAACGAACTGAAACCAGTACAAGCATTCCTTGGAGATTACTCTGTTACGGCCATTACCACGGAACTGATGGAAAAATATCAGGAGCGTCGGGACAGGGAAGGGTGTAGATCGGCGACAGTGAATAGCGAGGTTGCTTCTCTGAAACAGGTTCTCCACTGGTTGGTTCCGCTGGGGCATCTTCAATCTGTACCGAATGTGGAACCAGTTCCTCCATCGGATATCGAACACGAGATACCTACGGAAGATGAAGTCGTGGCTCTCATTGGGTTTCTACCGGAACCCTTAAAACTATTGGTTCGAATGATGGCGGAAACCGGAATGCGACCGGGCGAGGTGTATAACCTGCCTTGGAGACATGTGAATTTGAAAGAAGAGTACCTCAGGGTACGGCCTTTCCGGAATTGGCGTCCTAAAAATGAGAGATCAATACGTCGGGTATGGCTTAGTTCGGGTTTACGGGCCGAAATGCACAGGCTTCCGAAGAACGGAACCTTTGTTTTTTCGGGCCGTGACACGAATAAGCCCATAACCGATTTTAAGAAGGCGCTTAATACGGCGGTCGAAAAGGCCAAGCTCGAACGTTACGGTCAGCCGATGCATCTAACCCCGAAGATTTTTCGCAAAGCCTTCGCCACTTGGCAGGCAGAGCGGGGGGTGTCGCCAAGTATTTTGCAGAAGCAGTTGGGACATGCTCCGGGCTCGCGGATGACTGAGCAGTACTACATCCACGTTCGGGATTTCGCCGTTAAAGAGGCTGGGGTAGAACTCCCCATGAACGAAGCCAAGGATATTTTGGCAATATCTGGCAACGCTGATACCGAGAAGAGAAAAGTTGCCGCCTAACAAAAACCCCCTAAGGCCCGGAAACCTTAGGGGGAAGAATGGTGGAGCCGGACGGGATCGAACCGACGACCTCTACAATGCCATTGTAGCGCTCTCCCAACTGAGCTACGGCCCCAAATTTTTAATACTACGGCGGGTCTAATTCTTGTCTTCCACGCCGTCGTCGATGTGTTCTTTGACTTCCGACATGTCGTCGTCTTCAGTGCCGAGATCTGACGTATCCTCGATCAGGGCATCGTCTTCTTCGTCGTCCTCGTCATCGACGCCGGCGATGAGGGCGTCGTCGCTATCGTCTTCCGGGACCAGGGCTACCAGTTCATCGTCCTCGTCGTCCAGGATATCCGTGTCGGCATCGCCGACAAGGGCCGCCACGGCCTCTTTCTTTGCAGGAACCTCCGGCTTTTTCTCGACCGGTTTGGATTCCGCAGGGGCTGGCCGTTTCGGCTTCGCCGCCGGCACGGGAATGAACGCCGCCCCGCATTTCGGGCATTCAATATTTTTTTTCTTTAGGTCGTAAAACGGAATGCCGCAGCTTTGGCAAGTCCGCTTCGTTCCCCAGTCCGGTTTGGCCAACGGTGATCCTCCTGAGAGTTGCCGTATCGATTTAGAGGAGCCAATTGCCATGTTCGCCCGGTTCTGTCAAAAACAAAAATTAGGAAACACGAAAAAATATTCATTATTCGAAAAAGACCCCCTCTACCGCCTCCTGTTGGTTTTGTGCTAGAGACGGCCATCTAAACCGTGGTGGAATACGCCCCGCATTGAACGGGGCTATAATTTATAAGGAATCCCAGACGTGACGGCTTTGAAATCCAGCCCGGCCGGACCGCTTTCGGGAACGATTGCGGTTCCCGGCGACAAATCCATATCGCACCGGGCCCTGATGCTTGGGGCGCTGGCCGTCGGCGAGACCCGAATTTCGGGATTGCTGGAATCTGAAGACGTGCTGGCGACCGCCGCCGCCCTTAAAAGCCTCGGCGCGGATATCGAACGGGAAGACGACGGCACCTGGCGGGTGTTCGGGCGCGGCGTCGGCGGGCTGGCGGAACCGGCATCGGTTCTCGACATGGGCAACTCCGGCACAGCGGTGCGGCTGCTGATGGGGGTCATGGCCGGGCATCCGTTCAAAACGACATTCGCGGGCGATGCCTCGCTCTCAAGCCGTCCCATGGAGCGGGTGATGACGCCGCTACGCCTGATGGGGGCGCAGTTCTCGTCTCGCGACGGCGGACGGTTGCCGGTTACCGTGAGCGGCGCGGCGTCTCCGATCCCCGTTACGTATGAGCTTCCTGTCGCCTCGGCACAGGTGAAATCGGCGGTGCTGCTGGCGGGGCTGAATACGCCGGGGCGGACAAGCGTGATCGAACCGGAACCGACCCGCGACCATTCCGAACGCATGCTGGCGCATTTCGGCGCAGAGGTCGTTATCGAGGACAGGACTGAGGGCGGACGGATCATTACGCTGACCGGACAGCCGGAACTGACCGGCCACGACATTATCGTTCCCGGCGATTTTTCTTCGGCCGCGTTTCCCATGGTGGCGGCGCTGCTGGTGCCGTCGTCCAGGGTGGAATTGACCGGCGTCGGCCTCAATCCGCTACGCACGGGTTTGCTGCAAACGCTCGTGGAAATGGGCGCGGCCATCACGATCGGCAACAAGCGCCCCGAAGGCGGCGAGCCGGTCGGGGATTTGACGGTGCAAACCTCCGCTTTAAAGGGCATCACGGTTGCCGCCGATCGCGCGCCGTCGATGATCGACGAATACCCGGTTCTGGCCGTCGCCGCAGCGTTCGCCGAAGGCGAAACCCGCCTCGAGGGCCTGGGCGAGCTGCGGGTCAAGGAAAGCGACCGGCTGGCGGCCATCGCAAAAGGGCTCAGGGCTGCCGGGGTGGAGCTTGCCGAGACCGAAGACAGCCTGACTATCCGTGGTGTGGGGGGGGGCATGAAATCGATTCCGGGCGGCGTGCGCATCGAAGCCAATCTCGACCATCGGATCGCTATGGCCTTCCTGGTGCTGGGCATGGTGGCGGATGCGGCCATCGAAATCGACGACGGGGCGACCATCAACACCAGTTTCCCCGGCTTCACCGGGTTGATGAACGGGCTCGGCGCGAACATCGAACCTGAAAACGGAGGATAGGGCTGTGATTATCGCCATCGACGGCCCGGCGGCGGCCGGCAAGGGAACCCTGGCCCGGCGGCTGGCGGAACATTTCGGACTGGCGCTGCTGGATACCGGGCTTTTGTACCGGGCGGTGGGCATGAACCTGATACGCGCGGGCGGCGATGCGGACGATGCGGACGCCGCTGCAGAGGCGGCCCGCGCCCTCAAACCGGAAGATCTGGAAGCCGATGACCTGCGCGGCGACTCTGCGGCCGACGCGGCGTCTAGGGTTTCCGCGGTTCCCGACGTGCGGGCCGCGCTTCTGGAGTTCCAGCGCGAATTCGCCGCCAATCCCCCAGAGGGTGCAAAAGGAGCGATTCTGGACGGCCGGGACATCGGTACCGTGGTCTGTCCGGAGGCGGACGCAAAACTGTTCGTAACCGCCGGAGTCGAAGTTCGTGCAGAAAGGCGTTATTTAGAGTTGCGGGAACGGGGTCTCGACGCTATACATGGCCGCGTTCTCGCCGATATGAAAGAACGTGATGCCCGCGACAGTGATCGCGCCGTATCACCGCTGGAGCCGGCCAAAGACGCTTATTTCTTGGATACCAGCGACTTAGATGCCGATCAGGCTTTTGCCGCGGCATTGGATTTCATTCACGGGAACAAATAGATCGTCGGCGTCCCTAGTCGATGCCCGGATTAAAACCGGGCCGGGACGTTGTTTTTTAACCCAAGACCGCCGGATTCAACCGGACGGCCGGAAAAGTACCAGAGAAGGATAAGGACCCCATGGCTCCTGAAACACAGACCCCCGAGGAGGCTTCGGCCCCCGCCCTCAAAGAAAATTTTGCTGAAATGCTCGAGGAATCCCTCGGCGAAGACGGCCGCTTCGAAGGCCGCGTCGTCACCGGGACGATCCTTGCCGTCGAAAACGACGATGTGTTGATCGACGTCGGCCTCAAATCCGAAGGCCGCGTTTCCCTGAAGGAATTCGGCACCGCGGATGAAACCGCTGGTATCAAGGCCGGCGACAATGTCGATGTTTTTGTCGAACGCTTCGAAGACCGCGACGGCGTGGTCCGGCTGAGCCGGGAAAAGGCGCGCCGCGAGGAAGCCTGGACCGAACTGGAAAAGTCCTTCAAGAAAACCGAACGGGTCAACGGCGTCATCTTCGGTCGCGTCAAAGGCGGCTTTATCGTCGACCTGTCGGGCGCCGTGGCGTTCCTGCCGGGATCCCAGGTGGACATCCGCCCGGTTCGCGACATCGGGCCGTTGATGAACACACCGCAGCCGTTCCAGATTCTGAAAATGGACCCGCAGCGCAACAATATCGTCGTTTCGCGTCGCGCGGTGCTTGAGGAAACCCGTTCCGAAGCCCGCTCTGAACTGATCTCCAACCTGACCGAAGGTCAGGTTCTGGAAGGCGTGGTCAAGAACATCACCGATTACGGCGCCTTCGTCGATCTCGGCGGCGTTGACGGCCTGCTGCATGTTACCGACATCGCCTGGCGGCGGGTTAATCACCCGTCCGAAGTCCTGCAGATCGGCCAAACCATGAATGTTCAGGTGATCCGTTTCAATGCCGAAACCCAGCGCATTTCGTTAGGGCTCAAGCAATTGGAAACCGATCCCTGGGAAGGCGTTGAAGCGAAATACCCCGCCGGCACCAAATTCACCGGCCGGGTCACCAATATCACCGATTACGGCGCCTTCGTGGAACTGGAACCCGGCGTCGAAGGCCTGGTCCACGTGTCCGAAATGAGCTGGACGAAAAAGAACGTGCACCCCGGCAAGATCGTTTCCACCAGCCAGGAAGTCGAAGTCATGGTGCTGGATGCCGATCCCGACAAGCGGCGGATTTCGCTGGGGCTCAAGCAGTGCCAGGTCAATCCGTGGGAAGGCTTTATGGAAAAATTCACCGTCGGTTCGGAAGTCGAAGGCGAAATCAAGAACATCACCGAATTCGGTCTGTTCATCGGTCTCGACGGAGAAATCGACGGCATGGCCCACCTGTCGGACCTGAGCTGGGAAAAATCCGGCGAAGAAGCCCTTACCGATTACACCAAGGGCGACATGGTCAAGGCCAAGGTTCTCGATGTGGACGTTGATAAGGAACGCATCAGCCTCGGCATCAAGCAGTTGACCAAAGACACGGTCGGCGCCGAGCTGGACACCCTTAAGAAGGGCACAGTCGTTACCTGCGCGATCACCAAAGTGGTCGATGCCGGGATCGAGGTTATGGTCAATGAAAACATGCCGGGCTTCATCCGCAAGGGCGACCTCAGCCGTGATCGTTCCGAACAGCGTCCCGACCGTTTCGCCGCCGGCGAAAAGATCGACGCCAAAATCACCCAGGTGGACAAGAACGGCCGCAGGCTGACGCTTTCCGTCAAGGCTTTGGAAGTCGAAGAAGAAAAGAAAGCCATGAAGGAATTTGGCTCGTCGGATTCCGGGGCGTCGCTAGGCGACATCTTGGGCGCGGCCTTCCAGAGGAAAGCCGAAGAAACCGGTGATGACGATAAGGCGGAAGAAAAGCCGAAGGCGAAAGCTGCGAAGAAGGCGGCCAAGGCCGACGACGAAGACGCCGCCAAGGAAGAAGCCAAAGCCAAAGCCAAGGACGAAAAGAAGAAGAAAACCGCCGCCAAGAAGGATAAGGCCGACGAAAAGGCTGACGACGCATCCGCGGACACGGCCGAGAAAAAAGCCGCGCCTAAGAAAAAAGCGGCGACCAAGGCCAAGGCTGCCGATAAGGATGACGACAAGGCGGAAAAGAAACCGGCCAAGAAAGCCGCCGCCAAGGCCAAGAAGGCAGACGACAAGTAACCCGCCGCCATTACCGGGGAGCGCCAGACGATGTCTCTCGATGCGGATCAGGTTGTTGAACGCCGCCGCCTGAAACGGCGGTTGACCCTTTGGCGGGTGATCGGCGTGGTTGCCATCGTCGCGGCCATCCTCGCCGGGATCGGCCGGTTGGATCTGCATGATAAGGAGCACGTCGCCCGGATTTCGATCCAGGGGATCATTCTCGACGATGGGGACCGTGACGAAGCCTTAAGCGAAGTCGCCAAAAACGACAAGGCCAAGGCCCTAATCGTCAAGATCGACAGTCCCGGCGGTACCTATGTCGGTGGCGAGGCGCTTTACGAGGCGCTTCGGAAAGTCGGCGAGAAGAAGCCCGTCGTCGCTTTGATGGGAACCACGGCGACGTCGGCGGCCTACATGACGGCGCTCGCGTCGGAGCGGATTTTCGCCCGATCTTCATCCCTCACCGGGTCCATCGGCGTCATCATGCAGACGGCCGACGTTACGCGGCTGCTTGATAAAATCGGCATCAAACCGATCTCGGTCAAAAGCGCGCCGCTGAAAGCGCAGCCAAATCCGTTGGAGGAATTTTCCCCCGCCGCCCGCAAGGCGACGGAAGCCGTCGTCGCCGATTTTTATGACATGTTCATCAACGTCGTCGCCGAACGGCGCGAACTGCCCCGGGACAAGGTCAAGGGACTGGCCGACGGGCGGGTTTTCAGTGGCCGCCAAGCCTTGGGGCACGGGCTGGTGGATGCCATCGGCGCCGAATCGGAAGCCCGCACATGGCTCTCTAAAACCCATGAAATCGCCGATTCCCTGCCGGTTCGGGACGTCGAGGTCGGTGAGGACGATGAAGCCTGGAAACAATGGCTGGATTCCAAGATCGGAAAAGTTCTGTTTTCTGAAAGACTTAGACTTGACGGGGTGATCTCGCTTTGGCACCCTAACCTTTGGTAAAGGGTTTTACGAAAGCCCGACACGGCTTGATTTTGTAAAACCTGAGAATTGTAGAGCCCGGCGCATAAGGGGGGATAGGCTAGCATGACCAAATCGGAACTGATTGCGCGTCTTGCTGCGTCCAACCCGCATCTGTATCAGCGGGATGTCGAGCGCATCGTAAGTACGATCTTTGATGAAATTACCAACGCACTCGCCGACGGTGATCGGGTGGAATTGCGCGGGTTTGGGGCGTTTTCCGTCAAGCAGCGGGGCGCGCGCACCGGACGCAACCCGAGGACCGGGGAATCGGTGCAGGTGTCCGAAAAATTCATTCCGTACTTCAAGACCGGTAAGCAGCTGCGCGAAAAACTGAACAGCGGCGGTTGAACGCCTACCTCTTCCGTTAAGGATTAACGTCGGTGTTTAAAGTTCTTTATTGGATCGTCGTGTTGCCCCTGGCGGTGGCGATTATCGTTTTTTCCGTCAATAATCGTAGCGAAGTCACTCTCGACCTGTGGCCGTTGGGCGTGGTTACGGCCCCGGTGCCGGTGTTCGCTGTCGTCCTGGCCAGTATATTGGCCGGGTTTCTGGCCGGCGGGTTCGTCGCCTGGAATTCCGCCGGGCGCTCGCGCCGCCGTGCCCGTGCCGAAGCCCGCCGCGCGGATCTGGCGGAGAGGGACCTGAAAACAGCCCAGGAGCGTATCGAAGGCCTGCAAAAGGCCGCCGAAATTCCGGCCTCCCCACAACCCCACCAGATTTCCAGATTTCCGCCAAACGCGGCGTAAACCGTCTTTCGCTCTTTCTGGTGTTTAGGGGGACTTAAGGCTATAACACCGCCCGAATAAGCGCCAAAATATCCATATGCTGTTTGGAAGGCCCGTGCCCTGTGAAACCGCCATCGAACCCGTCCAAAAGAATATTTGTCGCCCTCGACACCACCGATCTGGACCGCGCCCTGGCGCTCGGTCGCGATCTGGCTGGGCTGGTCGGCGGCGTCAAGGTGGGTAAGGAATTTTTCACGGCGCTGGGCCCCGATGGGGTGCGCGCGGTGGCGGATTTAGGCCTTCCGGTGTTTCTCGACCTAAAATTTCACGACATCCCGGCGACCGTCGCCGGCGCTGTTCGCGCCGCGTTGCCGCTCAGGCCCTTTATGCTCAACGTCCATGCCACCGGCGGAGCGGCGATGCTACGAGCGGCGGCGGATGCGGCTAAAGACGTGACCGATGGTCCACGGATACTGGCGGTGACGGTGCTGACCTCGCTTGGGGACGAAGACCTGGCCGCCGTCGGGGTTCCGGGCACGTCCCACGAACAGGTTCTGCGGCTGGCCCGGCTGGCGAAAGCACAGGGCCTCGACGGGGTTGTCTGTTCAGCCCGCGAGGTCGAGGCGCTACGCAAAGATTTAGGCCCCGACTTCACCCTGGTGGTGCCCGGTATTCGACCCATCTGGGCCGCGGCGGATGATCAAAAACGCATCGTCACGCCGGCCGACGCGGTGGCGTTGGGGGCCGATTATCTGGTCATCGGACGCCCCATTACCGGCGCCGACAACCCGGCGGATGCGGCCAAACGCATCGCTGACGAACTGACGGACTGAGCATGGCCGTTGATGTTAAAATCTGCGGACTGAGCGATGAGGCCGCCGTTGCCGCTGCCGTCGACGGCGGGGCGGCGATGGTGGGATTTGTTTTCTTTCCCCCGTCCCCCCGCAACGTAACGGTTGAGCGCGCCCTAGAACTCGGGGCCGGGGTGCCCAGGGGCGTGATCCGGGTCGGCCTTGTCGTCGATGCCGATGATGACCGGCTGGCGGACATCGCAGGGCGCGCGGGTATTGATCTGCTGCAACTGCACGGCGATGAAACGCCGGACCGGGTGCGGGACATCCGCGAACGTTTTGGGCTGCCGGTGATGAAGGTTCTTCCCGTTTTGGAAGCCGAGGATGTGGACCAGGCCCGGAAATATGAAGATGTGGCCGACCGTCTGATGTTCGATGCCAAGCCCCCCCTTGGCGCGACCCGGCCCGGTGGCAATGCCCGCGCTTTCGACTGGTCACTGGTGTCCGGCGTGGACTGCAAACTTCCGTGGATGCTGGCCGGTGGCCTGACGGCGGACAACGTCGTCGAAGCGTTGAAAATCAGCGGTGCCGGGGCCGTCGATGTGTCGTCGGGCGTGGAAGACGCGCCGGGTAGCAAAAACCCGGAGAAAATCCGCGCTTTCCTTGACACTGTAAAGGCGCTGTGACGGCATAAAAAAGCCCTGCCTTTCACGCTGTTGTGTGGTTTATTAAGCGCCGGTTAACCAGGAAAGATCATGAACAAGCTGAACACCTACCGCTCCGGCCCGGACGAAGCCGGGCATTTCGGTATTTTCGGTGGCCGTTTCGTCGCCGAGACCCTGATGCCGCTGATTCTGGAAGTCGAAAAGGCCTATGACGCGGCCAAAAACGACCCCACTTTCTGGGAAGATTTCAATTACCAGATGAAGCATTACGTCGGTCGGCCCAGTCCGCTGTATTTCGCCGAGCGCCTGACGGAACACTTCGGCGGCGCCAAGATCTATTTCAAGCGCGACGAACTCAACCACACCGGCGCCCACAAGATCAACAACACCATCGGCCAGATCCTGCTGGCGCGGCGCATGGGCAAGACCCGGATCATCGCCGAAACCGGCGCCGGTCAGCACGGGGTGGCGACGGCGACAGTGTGTGCGCTGTTCGGCCTGCCGTGCGTCGTCTACATGGGCAAGACCGATATCGAACGCCAGGCCCCCAACGTCTTCCGTATGCGCCTGCTGGGCGCCGAAATCGTTCCCGTCACGGCGGGCACCGGCACGCTCAAGGACGCCATGAACGAGGCGCTGCGCGACTGGGTCTCCAACGTCGAAGATACCTTCTACATCATCGGCACCGTCGCCGGCCCCCATCCCTATCCGGCCATGGTGCGCGATTTCCAGACCGTCATCGGCAACGAAGTCCGCGAACAGATGATGGAGGCCGAAGGCCGCTCCCCGGATTCGCTTGTCGCCTGCATTGGCGGCGGTTCCAACGCCATGGGCCTGTTTCACCCGTTTCTGGACGACGAGGACGTGCGCATCATCGGCGTCGAAGCCGCCGGACACGGCATCGAGACCGGCGAACACTGCGCGTCGCTCAACGGCGGCAAGCCGGGCGTGCTGCATGGCAATCGGACCTATCTGTTGCAGACCGAAGACGGGCAGATCCTGGACGGACATTCCATTTCCGCCGGACTGGATTATCCCGGCATCGGGCCGGAACATTCGTGGTTGTTCGATAACGGCCGCGTCGAATATGTCTCGGTCACCGACACCGAAGCCTTGGACGCCTTCCAGCTATGCACCAAAATGGAAGGCATCATCCCCGCCCTGGAGCCCAGCCACGCGCTGGCCCATGTGGCTAAGATCGCGGGCGATCTGCCCAAGGACCATTTGCTGGTGATGAACCTGTGCGGACGCGGCGACAAGGATATCTTCGCCGTCGCCCGGCTTCTCGGCGTCGAGGTCATGGAATGAGCAATTCGGCAGACTCCCGTATTCAGCGCCGCTTCGAGGCCCTGAAATCCGAAGGCCGCGGCGGCCTCGTCACCTTTGTCACCGCCGGCGATCCGGACCCGGACACGTCCCGCGACATCCTGTTCGGCCTGCCCGGCGCGGGCGCCGACATCATCGAACTGGGCATGCCGTTTTCCGATCCCATGGCCGACGGCCCGGCGATTCAGGCCGGCTCCCTCCGGGCACTGAAAAGCGGCATGACCTTGAAAAAGACGCTGGCCCTGGTCGCTGAATTCCGCGAACGGGACCAGGACACACCGGTCGTGCTGATGGGCTATTACAATCCGATCTACATTCACGGGCCTGAGGCATTTTGCGCGGATGCCAAGGCGGCGGGCGTTGACGGCCTGATCATCGTCGATCTGCCGCCGGAAGAGGTCGATGAATTGTGGATACCGGCCAACGCCGCCGGTATCGATTTTATTTTCCTGACCGCGCCGACATCCGATGACGCCCGCCTGCCGGTGATCGTTAAACGCGCGTCGGGGTTTGTTTACTACGTGTCCATCACCGGCATCACCGGCACCCGGTCCGCCGATCCGGCCGATGTAGAAGACGCCGTCGCCAGACTGCGCCGCCACACGGACCTGCCCATCGGCGTCGGTTTCGGTATCAAGACGCCGGATCAGGCCCGGGGAATCGCTTCCGTTGCGGATGCCGCCGTTGTCGGCTCGGCGCTGGTGGATATCATCGCCGGCAACCTGGACGATGACGGCAAGGCCGGCCCGGGCCTGGCCGACGCTGTTCTGAGCCTGGTCTCCGATTTGGCCGATGGCGTACGTAAAAGCGGCGAAAAGGTAGCGTGATCCCATGAACTGGCTGAAAAATTTCGTTCGCCCGAAGCTCCAAAAGCTTGTCGGCGGCGGCAAGGACATCCCGGAAAATCTGTGGAACAAGTGCCCGGAATGTTCGCAGATGATTTTCCATCGGGACTTGGAAAAGAACCTGCACGTGTGTCAGCACTGCGGCTATCACATGCGTCTGACCGCGAAGGGCCGCCTGGACATGCTGTTCGACAACGCCGAATACCAGACCGTCCAGATCGCCGAGACCATCGACGATCCGCTGAAATTCCGTGACAGGCGTAAATACGTCGACCGCCTGAAAGAATCCCGCGACAAGACCGGTGAGGACGATGCCCTCATGGTGGCGCACGGCAACATGGGGGGGCTAGGCGTCGTTGTCGCGGCACTGGGGTTCGAATTCATGGGCGGCTCCATGGGGATCGCCGTCGGCGAAGGCCTGTTGACGGCGGCGCGTCTCGCCGTGGTTCAGGATGCGCCCCTGATCGTGGTGCCGTCGTCCGGCGGCGCGCGCATGCAGGAAGGCATCCATTCGCTGATGCAGATGACCCGCACCACCATCGCGGTGGAGGAAGTCCGCGAAGCCGGGCTGCCGTATATCGTCGTCCTGGCGGACCCGACCACCGGCGGCGTGTCGGCGTCGTTTGCCATGTTGGGCGACATTGCCATTGCGGAGCCGGGCGCGGTGATTGGTTTCGCCGGCGCCAGGGTGATCGAACAAACCATTCGCGAAACCCTGCCGGAAGGCTTTCAGCGCAGCGAGTATCTGCTGGACCACGGCATGGTGGATATGGTTGTGCACCGTACGGAACTGCGCGATACGCTGATCCGTGTGTTGTCCCTGCTGCGCAACCGCAAACCTGCGGCCGAAGTCCTGGCGATGCCGGCATTGCCCCCGAATATTCATCCGCCGGGAAAAGACGCCTAAATTTTTTGGGAGCGTTCTTTTGCAAAACCCGACCGATCCCGTCCTCGACCGACTGACCCGGCTGCATCCGAAGTTGATCGACCTGACGCTGGACAGGGTGCACCGGTTGCTGGGCAGGCTTGCCAACCCGCACCTGTCGCTGCCGCCTGTCGTGCACGTCGCCGGCACCAACGGCAAAGGCTCGGTCATCGCCATGCTGCGCGCCGCCTTGGAAGCGGCGGATTACACGGTCCATGTTCACACGTCGCCGCATCTGATGCGCTTCAACGAACGCATCCGTCTGGCCGGAAAGCTCATTGAAGACGACGCCCTGCTTGCCCTGTTGGAGGAGTGCGAGGCGGAAAACGCAGGCGAGGCGATCACCTTTTTCGAAATCACCACCTGCGCGGCCATGCTGGCGTTTTCCCGCACACCGGCGGACATCGTGTTGCTGGAAACGGGGCTTGGTGGCCGGCTTGACGCGACAAATGCCATCCGGGACGCCGCGATGACGGTGATCACTCCGGTCTCCATCGATCATCAACAATACCTGGGCGAGACTTTGGCCGAGATCGCCGCCGAGAAGGCCGGGATTTTGAAACCCGGCGTGCCCTGTGTGATGGCGCAGCAGCCGCCCGAAGCGCGGGACGTTATTTTGGAAATAGCCGCAGAGCTGGGCGCGCCGCTGTTCCTGGAAGGCCGGGACTGGTCCTCTGCACAGGAACTGCCCCGTCCAAACCTTCCCGGCCCCCATCAGATCAGGAACGCCGCCCTGGCAAAAGCGGCGCTGGACACGCTGCCGGGGTTCGAGGTGGATGATGCGGCCCTGAAGCAGGGCTTTGGACAGATCGACTGGCCGGCCAGATTGCAACGCCTGACCGGAGGCAGGCTGGCGGGGTTAGTGCGCCCGGACCTGGATCTGTGGCTCGACGGTGGCCATAACAAAGCCGCAGGCGTGACCATCCGGGATTGGCTGGACGATCAGGAGCCGAATCCGCTGCATCTGGTCATGGGCATGCTGAACACGAAAAATCCGCAGGATTTTCTGGCGCCCTTTAAGGACCATATTACGTCGCTTCGTACCGTCACCATTCCCGGAGAGCCGGCAAGTCTGAGCGCCGAAGAGCTGGCTTCCAAAGCCGAAGGGTTGGGCCTGTCGGCCAGGCCGGTTTCCGGCGTTGTCCCGGCGTTGCGCGAAATTAGCCTGGAAGAGTCCTTGCCGGGGCGGGTTCTGATCGCCGGCTCGCTGTATCTGGCGGGCAAGGTGCTGGCGGAAAACGGCTCCGGCGGGTTACAGTCTTCCTGGCAAGAATAATCGAATAAGGAGACGGCGATGATCGTCGAACAAATCTGGACCGGTAATGCCTACCGCAATTTCAATTACCTGATCGTCTGCCCCGATAGCGGAGAGGCGATGGCCATTGACCCGCTCGATCATGAAAAATGTTTAGGCGCGGCCAAGGACCGTGGCTGGGAGATCACCCAGGTTCTCAACACCCACGAACACAGCGATCATACCGGCGGCAACGGGGCTGTGATCGCCGCCACGGGGGCGAAACTGCTGGCCCATGCCGGGGCCAGGGACAGTATTCCGGGCATCGACCGGGGGCTTTCCGCCGGTGACGTCATCAAGGTCGGTACATCCGTGGAACTGGAATGCCTGGATACCCCCGGCCACACCATGAGTCATATCTGTATGCTGTCGCATACCGATCAGCCGTCGCTGTTCTGCGGCGATACCATGTTCAACGCGGGGGCCGGCAATTGCCACAACGGCGGCCATCCGGAAGACCTGTACGAAACCTTCGCCAGCCAATTATCCAAACTGCCGGACGAAACCCTGATCTATCCGGGCCATGACTACATTTTCAACAACCTGGAATTCACCCTGGACCGGGAGCCGGACAACCAGCGCGCCAAGGCGATGCTGAGCGATGCGGAAAATCAGGACCCGTCGAAGGCCATGGTGACGACTCTCGGGCTGGAAAAGGAAATCAACACCTTCTTCCGGCTGCACAATCCGTCGGTGATCGCGGCGCTGCGCGAGGTCTTTCCGGACCTGTCAGACGACCCGGACCCGAAAGAGGTTTTCCTGAAGCTTCGCATGCTGCGCAACGACTGGTAGGGGCAAGGCGAAAGAGGCGGCCATGAGCGTTAACGACAATTGTTGCTCCGGCATCAGCAAACCGCCCGTTGGCGACTATCGCCGGGTGTTGTGGGTCGTTCTCCTCATCAACGCCGCCATGTTCTGCGTCGAAATGACCGCCGGTGTGTGGGGGAAGTCGGTGGCGTTGCAGGCCGACGCCCTGGACTTCCTTGGCGATTCCGCGACCTACGCCATAACGCTGGCGGTTCTTGGCATGAGCCTGCGCTGGCGCGCGGGCGCCGCCATGCTCAAGGGACTGGCAATGACCGGGTTCGGGCTTTGGGTGGCGGGCACGGCGGTCTTCCACCTGCTTCGGGGTACGCTGCCGGACTTCGCCATCATGGGCTCGATCGGCGCCCTGGCGCTGATGGCTAATGTCATGGCCGCGGCCCTGCTGTTCCGTCATCGGGAAGGGGATTCCAATATGCGTTCGGTGTGGCTGTGCAGCCGCAATGATGCTATCGCCAACATCGCCGTGATCTTTGCCGCCAGCGGCGTCTGGGTGTCTGGGACAAGTTGGCCCGATCTTGCCGTTGCCGCCGTTATTTCCGGACTGGCCCTGACCGGCGGGTTCCAGGTTATTCAGCAGGCCAGGGGCGAATTGCGGACGGCGGCGGCATAAAAAAACCCCGCTTGGTAAGCGGGGTTCTTGAATTTTTTAATATTCAACGGGTGTGGTCAGAGAACCTCGTTGAGCCACTCCGACAGCTTGCTTTTGGGCAGCGCGCCGATTTTGGTCGCTGCTACTTCGCCGTCCTTGAACAGGATCAGGGTGGGAATCCCGCGCACGCCGTACTTGGACGGGCTCGACGGGTTTTCGTCAATGTTGAGCTTGGCGATGGTCAGCCGGTCGCCCATTTCGCCGGCGATTTCTTCCAGCGCGGGTGCAATCTGTTTGCACGGGCCGCACCATTCAGCCCAGAAATCAACAAGCACGGGGCTTTCCGACTTCAGGACATCGGCGTCGAAGCTTTCGTCACTGACGTGTTTTGGCATATTTAAATCCTATCAACCTTAAAAAAAATCCCGCGTTCTTGTCTTCAATCGGGATGCGTGTTGGGTTTGAATCTAGGCATGGCCCGGCGTTCCGTCAAGGCGCGTGGGCGTCTAAAATTTCATCACTTATGGGCATGATCCGCGCGCCCAGTGTCCACAACAAAAGGGCGCGCACCGGGCGGTCCGGGTAAACGCCCTTCAGCAATTCCCGATACGCCGCCAACTGGCGGAGGTAGACGGGCGAGACGCCGGATTCGGTCTCGGGCGGCGGCCGGTTGGTTTTGAAGTCGATAACCGTGACGGTGTCCTCGGTGACCAGCAAACGGTCGATCTGCCCGGAAAGGACGGTGCCCGTGCCCAAAACCCCGGTAATAGGAACCTCGGCCAGGCTGCCGGGGCCGAACAGGGCGGCGTGATCCGGATGGTCCATGACGGCCAGGGTTTCGGTAAGGATGTCGTCCTGTTTCGCCGCCGTTAGATCCAGCGACGGGCGGCCGAGGAACGCCGCCCCCGCCGCCTTGCGGTCTTCAGGCGCAAGGTCGGGCAGGCTTTGCAGCAAGCGGTGGACCAGGAGTCCGCGCTGGAATCGCATCGCGTCGTCTTCCTCGAGCGGCGATATCACCGGCGGCTCGTCCCCGGACGGCCGGGACGGGGCCAGCGGCCTTGCGGGTTCGGGTTCGGCTATAGGCGGGCTCAGCGCCCAGGAGGGCAGCGTTTCGTCGGTCCGGGTTTCTTCCTCCTTGGCTTTCCGGCTGTCCGGCTCCGCCGATTGCGGTGTTTCCAGCCGCCACAGGGTTTCTCCCGTTGCCCCTTGAAGCTCTTGGCCCAAGTCCTGCACGGCGGGCGCAATCAGGTCGTACCAGCATCCTTCCGTGCGGCCATTTTTCGTTTCCCAGCCGCAGATATAGAGCCGGTCCCTGGCCCGGGTCATGGCGACGTACAGCAGGCGGCGGTATTCCTGCTCGATGGTCAGGCGCGCGTCTTCGTGCAGATGTTTGGAAAGCGGTTCTTCCTCGTCTTTCGATGTGCGCCAAAGAAAGAATCCCGCATCCCCACCTTGGCTTCCGGTTTCATCGTCCTGCCAGTGGGTGCGTGGGTCCAGGGTCTTGGACGGCAGGGTGCAGGTATCGGGCAGGAACACCACACCGGCTTCCAGTCCCTTGGCGCCGTGCACGGTCAGTACCCGAACTTCGTTCCGGCCGCGCTCCATCTCGCGTTTCACTTCCGTTTCACCGCGCTCGACCCAATAAAGAAAGCCTTCCAGTGAGGATTCGTGGTCGCGTTCGAAATCCAGCGCCAGGCTCAGGAACTCGTCGATCGGCTCACCGGCCTCCGGCCCCAGATGTGCCAACAGGTCCCGGCGTCCACCATCAATCAGAAGGCGGGAATAGAATTCGAAGGGCGGGGTAAAATCGGCGCGCGCCAGAAGACCCGACAGGGTTTCCCAGGCGCGGGTGAAGTCCGGGCGCTCACCCTTCCGGTCTGAGAGCGTTTGCCACAGGGCTTTTTTGCGCGCGAAGGCAAGGTCGAACAGGGCATCGTCATCGAATTCAACGAAAGGCCCTTTCAGCACCACCGCCGTGTTCAAATCATCGTCCGGCAGCAGGGCGAAGCGCCCGGCGGCGATAAGGTCCATAACGGCCAGATGGTCGGTCAACACCAACCGGTCGCGGCCGGTGACGGGAACGTTCTTGCGTTTCAGCGCACGAACCATTTCCTCGGCAAAAGCCCCCCGGGTGCGCATCAAAATCATAATGTCGCCGGGCCGAATGGGACGCCCGGCGGACGCCAGGGGTTCCTTGTCAGCCAGCCAACCGGCGATTTGGGCGGCAATTTTTTCGGCCAGCCGCACCGGCGGGCTTTCGGCGCTCATTTTATCGAAAGGCGCGTCCCAGGGGCTGGTATCCGGGGCGTCGTCGGGTGTCAGGGGCTCCCATAGCTCAACCAGGCCGCCCTGGCCCTGGCGGTTGGTGTGGTGGTGCACGGCCTTGCCGTCCCAGGTCAGCCCATCGGCGGCGTCTGCCCCGGCGAACACGGCATCGACGACGTTGAGGACGGCTGACGTGGTGCGGTAAGACGCCTCCAGTTCGACCGTCGGCAGACGGCGGCCGATGGCGGCTTCCTGATCCTGAAAATGGTTACGCATCAGCCCGAAGCGCACCGGGTCGGCGCCCTGGAAGCTGTAGATGGATTGTTTTTCATCTCCGACGGCGAACACGGTGCGGGGATTGGGCCGCTCGTTCTCTCCGGCGCCGAGCCCGGTAAAAAAATCTCCGGCCAGCTTTGAAATGATGTCCCACTGGGCGGGGCTGGTGTCCTGGGCTTCATCGACAAGGATATGGTCGATGCCGCCGTCCAGCTTGTAGTGCACCCACGACACGCCTGCATCCGTGGCGAGCAGGCCTTGCGCCTTTTCGATCAGGTCGTCGTAATCGAGCAAGGCCCGGGTGGTCTTGATGCTTTCATAAGCACCGATCAGCGCCGTGCCGACGACAAGCAAGGATTGCGTCGCCTCCGCCATGGCCACGGCCTTGAGGCGGTCGAGAACAGCCGTCACGCGATCCTGTTCCTGCAAAAGGGCGGCCAGAGCGTCCGGGTTGGCTTCCTTGGGTTTCTTGGTAATGAGGTTGCTTTCCGCCCTGGGCTTGCCTGCCTGGGTGACGAAGACGGAGGCGTAAGTATCCCGGAAGGTGTCCGCACGCCGGGCGGTTTCCATGGCGAGCCACGCCCCGATGGTGGCGGCGCGGTCCTGATCGGATTGGGTGCCGTCCTGCAACGCCGAAACCGCCGTCTTTAGCGCCTTTTCGTCGAAAGCCCCATTGTCCGAGGCGGCGGCGAGTACGCTGCCGGTCGTGTCCGTTTCACCCAAGCCCAGGGCGCGGCGGGTTCGGGCAATCATGCGGTCCACACCGTCCGGGCTTTCCATCAGGTGGCGAAGGCGGACCCGCTGGCCGTCCAGTTCCCGCATCAAGTGGGCGAAGCGTTCTTCGTCCACAAGGCCGGCGAGATGGGATAGCGCATCGGAGACCCGGGCCGAACGGGCACGTTCATGGACCAGGATGCGGTCGCGGGCTTCTGTCCGGATTTCCGCAGACCGGCGTTCGTCGATCACCGAAAAATGCGGCGCCAGCCGGGCTTCCACGGGAAACCGGCCAAGCAGGGATTCCGAAAACGAATGCACGGTGCGAATGCGAAGCCCTTCGGGAGATTCCAGGGTGGCGGCGAAGAGCGCCCGGGCGGTGGCGGTTTCCTGCTCGGATGCGGGCTTGCCCAGAAGCTCTTGCAGGTTTTTTGCCAGCGCCGCCTCATCCATGGCGGCCCAGTGGCCGAGCCGTTCACTCAACCGGTTTGCGACCTCGGCGGCGGCGGCCTTGGTGAAGGTAAGGCAAAGAATTTTCCGGGGCGGTGTTCCGCTCAGCAAAAGCCGGAGGATTCGTTCGATCAGAACATGAGTTTTACCGGTGCCCGCGTTGGCCGACACCCAAACCGATTGGTTCGGATCGGCGGCAGTGATCTGGGCCGCAGTATGCGTGGTGGGGGTATGGGTGGTTTGGGGGGCGGATTTATCCGTCATTCCCGTCTCCATCCTGGCCGCGCCATTCCTTGACCCGGGCCAGATGATCGTAGTCGCCGGACCGGCCCTGGAACATCGGCCGGCGCGACGAAAGATAGGGCGTTTTAGGATCGTCGAAGCGGGCAACTAGGCCACTAAGGCGGGCGACGGCTTCGTCGGCGACGTCCGCCGGGTCAAGCTTGAGAACGCGTTCTTTTCCAGGCTCTCGCCCGCCCGACAGTTTCAGATAGACAAGGTGCGCCACCGGGGCCGCCGCAATGTCTTCAAAACCACCGGCCTGGGCAATAGCGGCTTCCAGCGATAACTGCGGCGTGAGACCGGTCTCGACCTGTGGCGCGGTGGGTACGGTGCCGGTCTTGTAGTCCATGACGGAAAGCCCAATATCGGCCCGCGCATCGATGCGATCGGCTCTCGCGGTCAGCCGGAAATCCCCGGCCTTTCCGGGAAGGGTCAGGTGGCCGTTTACCTCCGCGCCGACGGTGTGGAATCCCTGGGCGCGACGTTCGCGTTCATAGGCGATAAACCACTCAGCGATGCGCTCGAACCGGGGCCACCAGAAAGCGCGGACGCCGGGATGCGCCAGTTGCTGGTCGAACACGTCCTGTCCGATTTCAAGAAGTCTGCGTTCGGCGTCATCGGGCAGAGTATCGGGGTGGGCTTTCTGAAAGCGGTCCAACACCTCGTGCACGATGATGCCCCGGTCCGCAGCGCCCGGTTCCGCGTCCAGCGGGTCGAGGGCCTTGAGCTCCAGAATATTCCGGGCGTAGACGGCATAAGGGTCACGCAGCCAGGTTTCGATGCGGGTGACGGGAAGTTCCCGGGGCCGCGCTTCGACAGGGGGGCAGGGTTTGGGTTCGGTGACGGTGCGGCTTTTATCCGGGCGGTCGATCTTCTCGACCCATTGCAGCCATGAGGCGGGGACTTCAAAAAACTTTTCAAGCCCCTGTTTCTCGAGCAGGTTATCGAGCCGGAGCAGCCAGCGGGACGGCACCGTCGGCGTGCCGTCCACCCGTTCGGAGCGGGTCAGCACCACATTCGGCGCGGAAAAGGCTTGGCAGAAATCATGCGCCGCGAGACCGATGCGGCGTTCCGGCGCGGGCAGGCCGAACCGCGCCATCATGGGACGGCTCATCCACGGGCTGGCCTTGGCCTCGGGCGGCCAGGCGCTCTCATTCAGGCCGCCCAATATCATCAGGTCGGCTTGTTGCAGGCGGGCTTCCAGAAGACCCCAGATATGCAGGCGGGGGTGGCGGCCGAAGCGGGGCCGGACCACGCGTCCGGCCATCAGGGTATCGAGCAGCGGCGGGTAATCGGCGCCGGTGACGTCCTTTAGAATTTGGCCCGAGCGTGCAAGGTCGGCGATGAAGCGGGCCGCGCCTTCCCCGGCGTCTCCGGCCCAGAGCCGGCCCGCGCCATTGGGTTCGCCGGTTTCGTCCTCGGTGGCGCAGAGCGCCTCGGCCACACGGACGTGCCGGGCGGCCATGTCAGAAAGGGCGTGGGTTGAGCCGTCCATGACTACACGGAAGGGTTCAAAAATATCCCGCAATCGGCCGAGGACGCTACGCAGCCGGTTGGCGGTTCCGTGGTTTTCTTTTTTGTTGAGGAAACGGTCGGCATCGATTGCGGCCAGCAGCCCGTCGATACCGGGCGCGGGGCGGGGTCCGCGCAGGATGGTGGTTTCCAATGTCCGGATATGGTCACGGAATACGCCTGCGGGCATGCCGCCCGCGGCCAAAGGATGTTTCAGCGCCGCCAGCAGACTAGCCGGCGCCAGGTCATCGGCGATCATGCGCGCCGTTAGCCGAAGGAATGCGCCGGTTGGAGTCTGGGCCAGGGGCAGGCCTGCTGAATCGTCGATGTCGATGTCCCAGCGCGCCAATTCAGCGGCTACCCGCCGTGCCAGGCCCCGGTCCGGCGTTACCAGGGCGGCTGTTTTCTCAGGCGTTTCCAGGGTCTCGCGCATCATCAGCGCGATCACTGCGGCTTCTTCGCGGGGCGTCGGACAGAGGATGCGGGTGACGCCTTCGAGCGCCGCCCCGGTGGCCTGGATATCGGGCAGGGGCGGCGGCTCGGTTCCGGCGGGCGTCAGGGCCGTCTGCATCAGCCGCGCCCGGTCCGGCTGGACGGCGTCAAAGCCGGGCGCGTCCCAGGACCGGACATCTTTGCGCTCAATGCCGAAATGCGTCAGCAGGCGCGCCATGCCGTATTGCGGATGGTGGTCTTCCAGGGCCGCCCATGCGCTATCGGTGGCGTCCATGTCGAGCCCCGGCAGGACCACGGCGCCTTGTTCCATCGCGGCGATGACACAGAGCAGATCGGCGGTGGCCGGAATGGAACCGGTCGACCCGGCGGCGATAACCGGGCCGGACGGCGGGCTGTCTTTCCACGCCTGTCCTTGAGCATCGAACAGACGGTTGCGCCGGTCGGCGTCGTCGATAGCGTCATTGTCTTCTAGAATCCCCGGCCACAGCTCGGTCAGGACGGTCAGGAATTCCAGTGTCTCGCGCCAGTGGACGGCATATTCATCCGGCACCAGGGAATGGAGGTCTTTAAAAGACAGGCGTTCGGTGTGGACCTGATCGAGCAGGTGGGCCAGTTCCAGGGCAAGGTTGGCGGCCTGATCGGGGCTGGCGTTGTCTCGGGCCAGGACAAGACGGGTCAGCAAAAGCTGGCGTTCCAGGCCGGAAGCGGCCTCGGGAATCTGCAACAGATCCTTTCCGGCAAGCCCCCCCGATCCGTCGCCGCCGCCGGACAACAGGATTTCGTCCTCGTCCATGTCGCCCAAGGCGATGGTCCGGGGCAGCAACAGGGCCTGCCCGCCGCTTTGGCGCAGGAAGGCTTCGGCCAGGCTGCGCCGGGCGCGTTGCGTCGGCACCAGTACCGTTACGCCGGCCAGCGCCGCCGGGTCGTCTCCGGCGCGCGCGCGGATGCCGGCAGCCAGCACATCGACGAAGGGCAGGCCCGGCGCAATGGTGAAGACGTTTTGCGGGCTCATGATATGGACCTCAGCGGTGCCGGATGCCGGCGTAGCGCAGGTGCATATAGGCCTCGGCCTCTTCCAGGCCTTCCGGCGAGCCGACGTGGAACCATTCGCCGTCGTGCACGGCGCCGAACAGGCGTTCGTTTTCCATCGCCCGGTCGTAAAGCACGTTCAGGGAAAAGGCTCCGTCCGGCGCGCCGTCGAACAGGCGGGGATGCAGAATCTGGACGCCGGTGAAAAGCCACGGCGAAACTTCGCCTTCCGGCCGGCGAGTCAGGCATCCGTCGCCACCGGCGCAAAAATCGCCCCGGCCCGTGTAGCCGTAGGCTTCGACGGTGGAATGCAGCAGCAACAACCCGTCCATTTCGTCTTCGTTCCAGGTGTCGGCCATGCGGGCCAGTGCGTCAAAGGGGCCGTTGAGCCAGAATGCATCCGTGTTGACGACGTAAAAGGGCGCGTTTCCGAAGGCGTCCAAGGCGTTGACCACGCCGCCGCCGGTATCCAGCAGGTCCGCTTCGCGGGAAATCCTGATCTTGGGCGAGGTGCGGCTTTGCAGGTGGTCCTCCAACTGTTCGGCAAGGTAATGGGTGTTGATGACAGCTTCGGTCACACCTGAGCTTTCCAGACGGTCCAGGGCGTGGTCGACCAGGGCGGTGCCGTCGACCCGGATCAGCGGTTTGGGCAGGGTGTCGGTCAGAGGCCGCATGCGGGTACCGAGACCGGCGGCCAGAACCATGGCTTTTTTCGGCCTCTTGTTGCTCATGACGCCTCCGCCGAAGAAATGGGTGCGATCCGCTTTTCGGGTGGAAAATGGGACTCAAACCAGGCCGCCACCGGTTCCAGCGCCGGATGGACCATGGCGTTTTCCAGCAAACGCCAGACCCGGGGGATGTGCGCCAGATAGTCCGGCTTTGCGTCGCGCCGGCTGAGCCGGGTGAAAATGCCGATCACCTTGGCGTGACGCTGGGCGCCAAGAACGGCGAAGCCGGTCATGAAGGCGTTCTGGTCGAGATTGGGAAAGGCGGCAAAATAGCGATCCAGCATGGACTGTTTTAGTTCGTGCGTGATGTCGCGCCGCGCGTCTTCGAGCAGCGACATCAGGTCATAGGCCTTGTGTCCGAGAACCGCGTCCTGGAAATCCAGCAGCCCGCAGCGGGCGATATCCCGGCGGCCTTCCAGAATCATCAGGTTGTCGACGTGGTAGTCGCGCAGCACCAGGGTGGCGGGCTGGCCCTGGAGGCACCTGAAGGTTTCCCGCCAGGCGTCCAGATAGGAGTCCCGGATGGTGCCATCGGGCGGCGCGCCGAAGACGGCTTGCCAGGTCCAGTCACACAGCAACACCGCTTCGTCGAGAAGTTTTTCTGCGCTGTAGGGTTCCGTTCCCGGCGGGGCGACCCGGTTTTCGGGGATACCGTGGAGCGCGACGAGGATGTCTACGGCAAGGGCGTAGAGATCGGCCTCCGGCAATGTGCCGTCTTGCAAAATCCGGGTAAAGGTATCGTTTCCAAGGTCTTCGATAATCAGGAAGCCCTGATCGCGCTCCTTGGCGAAAATATCCGGCGCGCTGAAGCCCAGCGACTTGAGGTGACGGGCGATGGCGACGAAGGCATCGACATTTTCCTGGGGCGGCGGCGCATCCATCAGCATGGCTTGGCGTCCGCCGAGAACCAGGCGTTCGTAGTGGCGGAACGAGGCGTCGCCGGTTAACGGGTTTCGCTCCGCCTGACCCCAGCCGTTGGCGGCGAGAAAGGCGTCGATGGCGGCACTGCGTTCAGACATCGCCGCTCTCCTTTTCGGCGAGAGCCTTCAGGCGCGCATGCCATGATCCGTGCCCGCTGAGTTCCGCCCGGCGCTGTTCGGGTGTTTGGCCCTGGCTCAAGACAACGTCGAGCCGGTTGCCGGCCAGGAGACTGTTCATCCGTCCGCCTAACCTGTCCGGCCACTCGATAAGCGATATGCCGTCCGCAAAAGCATCATCCAGGCCCAGTTCTTCCAATTCGCTTTCATCTTCGATCCGGTACAGGTCAAAATGATAAACCGGGATCGCCCCCTTGGGGTCGGGAAATTCATAACCCTGCACCAGGGTGAAGGTCGGACTGGGAACCTCTTCCGGGGTTTCCGTGCGGGCGTTGATGAAGGCGCGGGCGAAAACCGTTTTGCCGCTGCCCAAGTCGCCCGACAGGGAGATTACGTCGCGGGGTTCGGCCAAGGCGGCAACCCGTCCGGCCAACCGGGCGGTGGCGGCCTCTTCGGCGAGGTCGAAAACGACCGGGGAATGCGGAGTATCGGCCATGTTGCGTCCTTTGTACCATGGGTAAGGGCGCGGACAAACGCCAACCGGGTCTGTTCGGGGTCTTTTATGACAAGGCGGCAATTCACTGTGTTTGTTAAGAGTTTTCCTTTTATGATGGCGCCCAAGGGATTCGTCTTAAACTTTGGGGAAAATGGGGCAAGAGTGTGGGGACGTCCCTGATCCGAAATATTTTTAACGTTCTGCTGGTTCTGGTTCCGGTCTTGGTCCTGGCACCGGTGCAGGCGTCGGCTTTTTACGATCCCGTGGAAGCCGGCGCCAGGAAAGCCGTTGCCTGTGCGCCGTGTCATCGCCTGAATGGGGTTAGCCAGTACCCGGGTATCCCGAATCTGGCCGGGCAGAAACGCGACGTCCTGCGGGTCCAGATCAGGGATTTCCTGAATAAGAAAACCCCGCATCCGCGCCTCGGCGCGGCATCCCGTTCGGAAGATGTCATGGAACATACCGTGGAAGGGCTGTCGGAAAGGGCCGTTTTCGAAGTGGCGTCCTATTTTTCCAGTCTCCCGTGTGCCCTGCCGAAAAAATACAGCGCCGACCCGGTGCCGGATGTGATAAGCCGGTGCGTACGATGTCACGGCGTGGAAGGACGCAACACTTACAAGAATGTGCCCAATTTGTCCGGACAGCGGAAACGCTATTTGGAAAATCAACTGCGCGCTTTAAGGGAATCCGGACTGGTGCCCAACGACCCGCTGGTCGTTCGACGGCGCAATCACCCGATGATGGGGCCGGAAGCCTTGTTCCTGAGCGATGGAGAAATCAACGCCCTGGCCGGGTACTTCTCGACCCGAAAGTGCCGCTAACCCCCATCGCCGATGCCTTCGAGAGAGGTTGCGTCTTCTCCCATACCAGCGGTATTTCCGCCGGCCGGCAGGCGGCAGGTGACGGTGGTGCCGCGGCCTGGAGGCGATTTGATATCGACGCTACCGCCGTGCAGTTCGATGAAATTACGAACCAGACTGAGTCCCAGCCCGGCGCCAGTGGAGTCTCCTGTGGCGTCTTTGCCCTTCTCAAAGGGCCGGAACAGCCTTTCGCGGTCGTCCTTCGGGATGCCGGCGCCCGTGTCGGCGACGATCAGAACGATGTCGTCGCCCTCGCGCCGGGATTCCAGGCGCACCGTTCCCCGTTCCGGCGTGAACGTCACGGCGTTGGACAACAGATTAAAGATCACCTGCTTCAGGCGTTTTTCGTCCGCCGTGATCCAGCCGATATCGGGCGGGCAGTCGAATTCCAGTTTCATATTCCGGGCCCGCGCCCGGTCCTGGATCAGGTTCAGGGCCGACACCAGAAGTCCATGCACGTCGATCGTATCGCGGTCCAGTTCCAGCCGCCCGGCCTCAATGGAGGCGAGGTCGAAAATATCGCCCAGCATGGACAGCAGCCGGCCGGAGGTGTCCAGAATGCCTTTTGTGTATTCGCCCTGGCGGCGGTTGAGCTTGCCGAAAAATTCCTGGTTCAACATTTCGGCGAATCCGATAACGGTGGTCAGCGGCGTTCGCGCTTCATAGGACACCTTGGCGATGAATTCGGTCTTGAGGCGGTCGGCGTCGGCATAGGCCTCGGCCTGCTGGCGTAGCGCGCTCTCGACCCTGGCCGTATCGGTGACGTCCAGGTAGCTCAGCAGCATGGCGCCGTCGGGCAGGGGAATGTTGGCGTATTCGATGACCGTGCCGTTGGCCAGTTCCAGCTTGCCCGTCGTGCCTTCGCGGCCCATCAGCCGTTCGACCACCTTGTCCTTGTGTATGCCCCAGCTCAGGTCGTCCCAGCCGCCCTCGACGGCAATGGCGCTTCGCATGTAATCGACGAAACCGGTGACGTGGAAGGATTCATCAAGGGTTTCCTCGCTCAGTTCCCAAAGGCCTGTGAACACGGGATTGAACAGTTTCAGACGGCCGTCGGAACCGAACACGGCGATGCCTTCGTGCAGGTTGTCGAAGGCCTCGCGCTGGACCGCGTCCAGGGATTTATACGAGCGTTCCAGGTCCAGTTTTTCGGAGACGTTTTCGAAAACGAAAACCAGCCCGCCTTCCGGTCCCCGGTTGACGGTAGCGCGCACGGTGCGCCCGTCGGGCAGATGCATCAGGTTTTCTTCTGTCCCGTCCAGGGTTTCGAATTGTTCGATCTGGCGGAATTTAAAATCCCGGAAATTGGAGACTTCCGGCAGACTGCGGAGTTCGCGCATGCGTTCCAGGACCGCGCTGTATTCCGGTCCGGTTTTGAGCCAGTCCCCGTCCAGGCCCCACAGGGCGGCGTAGGCGGGGTTGAAGTATTCCAGCGTCGTGTTGGCGGCGAAGATGGCGATGGCGGAGTCGAGGTTCTTCAGAACGTCATTGCGGGCGTCGGTTTCTTTTGCCGTTGCGCCGCGCAGGCGTTCCGCCTCTGAGCGGTCGATGGCGAAGCCCATGGTGCCGCCGTTCTCGCCGTCTTCACCGCCGCCGAGACTCCCCAAAGGCAGTTCGGTGATTTCCAGCCATTGCTCCTGGGCACCGTCGGCGCTTTCCTGGTGGTTTCGTTCGGTGACGGCCATGCCCTGTTGGCGGGCGCGCTCAGCCAGGGCGGTCTCCGCCGGGGCGACGTCCTTTCCGGCTTGGTTGACAAACGCCAGGGCCAGGTTGGAATCCCTGAGCCACACCGGGAACGGAAAAGTGTCGAGCAGCGCCGTCAGGTGCCTGTCTTCCAGGCCGGAAGCGTTAACCGTGGGAATCCGGCTTCCCGGCGCAGCGCTCCCGGCGGCCGTGATGTCGCGCATCCAGACCATGTCGGCGAGGATGTCCCCGTCGTCGGTTTCCGCCCGCGCGCCGACGGCCTGAATGCGGCGCCGTTTCGTACTCAACAGGACATCGAACGGCGTACCCTTGGCGCGAAGCAGGGAGACGCATTGTTCTAGGACTTTCAGGGAGTCTCCCTCAAAGCACTGGCGGACGTCGTCATAGTGGGACTGAACACCATCGCTGAGATTTAACAGCACTGCCAAACGCCTGGAACAGGTGAACCCGCCGGTGACCTGATCCCACAGCATCAAACCGTCGGGGGCGGCGGAAAGGATTTCCCGCGCCTTGACGGCGACGGCTTCGAGCCTGCGGCGCTCGGTTCGAAGGGTGTTAAGACGTTGGCGCTGGCTCAGGATAAGCCCAAGCGCCACCACCGCCGCAAGGGCAGCGCCGATTGCAAAGGCTTGAATTGGTTCAATTTCGGCAAACACCAGAAGAGATTAGACGCGCGTTTCTCCGCCTACAAGAGTTGGGAGGTTACTTCTTTATTAAGCCGCCAATATATCCCATTGCAGCAATGCCAATTGCCCCAATTGCCGTAGCTAAATCCGAGCGAAGAGTTTCGTCAAAAAACATTAAAGTTCCCAATAAAGTAAGAACCAAAATTATTATTCCGCCCGTAATGTATATGGCGGCATTTTCTCGTGTGCCAAAAACCAGACCTAATCTCCCCAGTTTTTGGGCTTCATATTGTAATTGAGGGTCATGCTCAACTAGTGGCTTGGGATTTGGGGTTTTCATTTGAAAGCAGCTTCTATTACAGCACGGATCGTTTCCCTATTGAATCCGGTATAATCAGTGATCCATTGGATAGAATAATCTGCTTTATAAAGGCCTAGAATTTCGTCTCTTTTTGCATCGGTTATTCCTGTCTTAAGCCGCGATGCTACTTCATCAATTATTTCTTGAACGGCATCCATGCCACCTTCTTTGTGCGCATTTCGGATTTCTTCCATTTTTGGAAGGTTGCGATAAATAGTTGCTCGGCTAACTCCTACATACCGGGCAATTTCTTCGTCCGTATGTTCTTCTAGGGCGAGTTTTGCTATCCGTTCTATCATCTCCCTTGTTAATTTGCTTCGTCGCCCCCCTCTTCTCCGCCCTTGCGCGCTTGCTTCTTTTAATCCCGCTTTGGTTCGAATGCTGTTAGCTTTTTGTTCAAATGATAATGCATAGCTAATGTTATCAACAAAGCTTCCGTATTCAGTTTTGGCTGTATCAATCCCCTCATTAAGGGAACGAACATGAGCCTTAATATTTTTAATCTCAGTTAATGTTTGGGAAAGCTGTTTAAGGGAACGAGCAAGTTTATTAAATTCTAGGACTACTAACGTATCTCCTGCTTTTAACTTTCTAATGCACTCATTTAATTTTTCGCGCGAAGGATACCGACCCTCTAATTTTTCTAGAAATATTTGTTCGTCTGGTATTCCAATGCTTCTAAAGGCATCAACCTGGCTTTCAGCCCCTTCTCCATAAGTTATTTGTGCATAACCAAAAATTTTACCGATAACGACCGGTTTTTTTAATTTTTTTACGGAATCCTTTAAATTCTGAACAAAATCCAAAGGGTCACTTTTTGGATTTGTGTCATTCCAAGGAATTCGCCACTCCTCCAAAAGACTGTCGAATTTTGCCTTTGAGCCTAAAGAAGCAAAGGCTAGTTCATGTGATTCATCGTTAGGGGCGGCAATAAATAATTCGCTCTTCCCCAAACGGTATATGTAGGCTTCACCTTTGTTCATAATTGCCCAAATTTTTGGTATCTTTAACGGTCGCTATGTTTCATCAAAATATGTTCAATTGTTCGAATTGTCAACCCTCGTTTTCGAACAATTTTAGGAATGGGCAAAATAAAACCGCCACTAAGGGCGGTTTTATGAATGCTGTTTTATAGAAAAAAACGGTTAGTACCGGTAGGCGTCCGGCTTGTACGGCCCGTCCTGGGAAACGCCGATATAATCGGCCTGTTCCGGGGTCAGCCTGGAGAGCGATACCCCCAGCTTGGCCAGATGCAGTTGGGCGACCTTTTCGTCCAGGTGCTTGGGCAGGACGTAAACCTGGCGTTCGTACTGGCCGTCCTTGTTGTTGGACCAAAGCTCGATCTGCGCCAGAACCTGGTTGGCGAAGGATGCCGACATAACGAAGCTGGGATGGCCGGTGGCGCAGCCCAGGTTCACAAGACGGCCCTCGGCCAGCAGGATGATGCGATGGCCGTCGGCGAATTCGATCTCGTCGACCTGCGGCTTGATGTTGGTCCACTTGAGGTTTTTCAGCCCGGCGATCTGAATTTCATTGTCGAAGTGACCGATGTTGCAGACGATGGCGCGGTCCTTCATGGCCCGCATGTGGTCCAGCGTAATGATGTCCTTGTTGCCGGTCGTGGTGACGAAGATGTCGCCCTGGGGGGCGGCGTCTTCCATGGTGACGATCTCGAAACCCTCCATCGCCGCCTGCAGGGCGCAGATGGGGTCGATTTCGGTGACCAGAACCCGGCAGCCCGAAGCACGTAGCGATTCCGAAGAACCCTTGCCGACGTCGCCGTAGCCCGCGACTACGGCCACCTTGCCGGCCATCATCACGTCCGTGGCGCGGCGGATGCCGTCAACCAGGCTTTCGCGGCAGCCGTATTTGTTGTCGAATTTGGACTTGGTCACCGAATCGTTGACGTTGATGGCCGGGAACAGCAGGGTTCCCTTCTTGGCCATTTCGATCAAGCGGTGGACGCCGGTGGTGGTTTCCTCGGTGACGCCCTGAATGTCGGCGCCGGCCTTGCTGTACCAGGCGGGGTCTTCCTTTAGATGCGCCTTGATGGAGGCGAAAAGGATTTCTTCTTCTTCGCTGCCCGGGTTGTCGAGCACTGAAAGATCTTTTTCGGCGTCCTGGCCCAAGTGGATCAGCAAGGTCGCATCGCCGCCATCGTCGAGAATCATGTTGGGTGCGCCGCCGCCGTGCCACTGGAAGAGGCGATGGGTGTAATCCCAGTACTCCTCCAGGGTTTCGCCTTTGTGGGCGAACACCGGAATTTCCGCTGCCGCGATGGCCGCCGCCGCATGGTCCTGGGTCGAGAAAATGTTGCACGATACCCAGCGGAGGTCGGCGCCCAGATCTTTCAGGGTTTCGATCAGCACCGCCGTCTGGATGGTCATATGAAGCGAGCCGGCGACACGTGCGCCTTTCAGGGGCTGGGAGCCGGAAAACTCCTCGCGAATCGACATCAAGCCGGGCATTTCGGTCTCGGCGAGGTCGATTTCCTTGCGGCCCCATTCGGCCAGGGAAAGATCGGCGACTTTGTAATCATCGAAAGACATCAGGGGACTCCTTCAGGGGTATCTTCGTATATAGGTGGGAAAAGGGGGTTTATCAGCCGCCGCGGGCTGCCGCAACCGGATTCTGGCGGGGTCTGTTGAATTCTGGTGGTTTCGGGCGATCTTGGCCATGACCTAGGCGAGGGCGTTGAAATCATCCAGTAGCATGGCGATGCGCCCGGCGTCGACCTGATCCATGATCACGGCGGCGCGGTGGTTGGCGGCGGCCATATCCAGTTCCCGGATTCGCTGTTTGACCAAGGGAATATTGCTCGGGGTCATGGACAATTCGTGGATGCCGAATCCCAGTAGCAGCGCTGTAAAGCGCGGGTCGCCGGCGATCTCGCCGCAGATGCTGATAGGGATGCGGGCGCGCAGCGCAGCGTTGGCGGAAAACTCCATCAGCCGCAGCAATCCGGGATGCAACGGGTCGAACAGGTGCGCCACATGTTCGTTGCCGCGGTCAATGGCCAGCGTGTACATGGTCAAATCGTTCGAGCCGATGGCGAAAAAGTCGCTGTGTTGCGCCAGGGCGTCTGCGGCCAGCGCCGCGCCGGGAACCTCGATCATGACGCCTAAGGGCGGTAGGGGGTCGGGCACCTTGACGCCCCGGCGGGTCAGCTTGGCGGCGGATTTTTTGAGAATTTCCCTGGCCTTGCGGACTTCCGAAACGGTCGAGATCATGGGCAGCAAAATGCGTACGGCCCCGCTGTTGGCGGCGCGCAAAATGGCCCGGAACTGGGTTTCCAGCGCGTTGGGCTGGGCCAGGGACAAACGAATTCCGCGCAAGCCCAGGTTCGATACGGCGGAGGGGTCGATGCCGTTCAGCAGCGCCGCCACGGGCTTTTCCGCGCCCACATCCAGGGTGCGCACCGTGACCGGGCGCTTGCCCATGACGCCGATAACGCTTTTCAGCTGGGCGACCTGTTCGTCCTCGCTCGGGATATCGTCGCGGTTCATGAACATGAATTCGCTGCGCAGCAGACCGATCCCTTCCGCGCCAGCCTGGGTGACCATATCCATTTCAATGGGCAGTTCCACGTTGGCCTGCAAGGTGACGGCGACACCGTCACTGGTTACGGCCGGGATGTTGCGCAGGCGGTCCAGGCGGCGCGTCTGTTTGCGGTGTTCGGTGCGCCGGCGTTCATAGGCGGCGGTGGTCCGGGCCGTCGGGTTGACGATGACATGACCCGCGTTGCCGTCGACGATAATGATGTCGCCGGTTTTAATATCATCGGTCAGGCCGGACGCGCCCAGTACCGTCGGCAGGCCTAAGGCCCTGGCCATGATGGCGGTGTGCCCTTCGGCGCTGCCGCCGACGGTGGCGGCACCACCGATCTGGTCGGGGTCCAGTTGCGCGGTGTCGGCGGGGGATAGCTGTTCGGCGATGACGATACTGCCGGATGGCGCCGCCGAAAACGGCTTGATGGGTGTCTTTGTCAGGTTCCGGAGAAGGCGGTTGCCGACCTCGCGGATATCGTCGATACGGGCCGAGATATAACTGTCATCCATGGAGTGGAAAACCTCGGCGATGGCGGCGATTTCCGCGTTGACGGCGGCTTCGGCGTTGATCTGGTTTTCGGCGATGCGTCTTTCGGCGCCGCGCACCAGGCGCGAATCCTGCAGCATGTGCAGGTAGGCATCGAGAAGATAGACAAGCTCCTCCCCGTTAACGCCGGATTTGGCGGTCGTGCGTGTCTGCAACAGCCGGATTTGCCGCCGGGCCAGCCGAATCGCCACTTGCAGGCGTTTCTGCTCAGGCGCGATGTCCTTTTTCGGAATGCGGCGTTCCGGAACATCCACGGCACCGCTTTCGCGCACGTAGGCGGGTCCGATGGCAATACCCACCGCCACGCCGAGGCCTTCGAAATGTTGTTCCTTGGGCGTCACCGGGTCAGTCCTCCTGGAACTTATCGGTGACCAGAGCGGCCAGGGCGTCTATAGCGGCCTCTGCGTCGGGGCCGGTGGCGACGAGGTCGATATTGCAGCCGGGCGCAGCCGCCAGCATCATCAGGCCCATGATGGACTGGCCGGAAACCGTCTGTTCATTGCGGGAGACCAGGATGTCGGCATCGAAATTACCGGCGGTGCCGGCGAACTTTGCCGCTGCCCGAGCGTGCAGGCCCCTGGTGTTGGTGATGGTGACGCGGCGGCGCACGGACGGCCCTTCGTCCAAATTTTTTTCGGAAGCGTCGTCGTTCATGTCGGCAAGCTCACGCCCGAACCTCATTCGCTTTCCTGGGACAGCAGTTTGGAGGCGATGTTGATATATTTACGCCCGGCGTCCTGGGCGCTTTCGATGGCGTCCTCCAGGGATTCGGTTTTGCGGACACTGGCCAGCTTGATCAGCATCGGCAGGTTGACGCCGGCGATGATCTCCACATTGGCTTTGTCCATGACCGAAATGGCCAGGTTGGATGGCGTGCCCCCGAACATGTCGGTCAACAGCACGACACCGTCCCCTTCATCGGCCTTGGCTGCGCTCTCCACGATCTCGGACCGGCGCTGTTCCATGTCGTCGTCGGGGCCGATGCAGATGGAAATGACGTTGGGTTGGGCGCCGACCACATGTTCCAGGGCCGCAACCAGTTCTTCGGCCAAACGGCCGTGCGTAACAAGCACCATCCCGATCATTGGATTCACTCTCCTCCATCGGTAAAACCCCCGTCCCGGACGTTGTCCTGGGCATTGGCCGGGGCACTGGCCGGGGCCCAGATTAGGGTCCTGCCCGGACCCTAATCGCTATTGCCCGTTTTGTCCAAATCCCTGTGGCGCAACTGCAGGCGGGTGGTCTTGCCGCCGAGCCATGTATTCAGCTTTTCAGCTACGAAAACAGAGCGATGACGGCCACCCGTGCAGCCGACGGCGATAGTCAGGTAGTTTTTCCCTTCTTCCGCATAGCGCGGAATCAGGGGTTCAATCAGCCGTGTCAGGTTGTCGAAAAACGGCTGAAACCCTTCGTCTTCGGAAATATAGGCTGAGACCGACTCGTCGCAGCCGGAAAGCGGGCGCAAGTCCGGGTCGTAATGGGGATTGCGCAAAAAGCGGACATCGAAGACCAGGTCGGCGTCCCTGGGCAGGCCCCGGCGGAACGAAAACGAGGTAACGAAAATCGCCGGCCCGGTATGCGCGTCCAGGGCAAAATGGCCCTCCAGTGTCCGTTTCAGATCCTTTAGCTCCATGTCGGAGGTGTCAATCAGGACGCCGGCCTGTTCGCGCACCTTATCCATCTGCTCGCGCTCCTGGCGCAAACCGTCGCTGATCGGGCGTTCATCGGCCAGCGGATGGCGGCGGCGGGTTTCTTCAAACCGGCGGCCCAGGATTTCATCGTCGCAATCGAGAAACAGCAACGTCACATCAACGCCGGGGCGCTGGATCAGTTGTTCCAGATCCCGTAAAAAACCGCCGGCGTCGAAACCCCTGGTGCGGATGTCGGTGCCGATGGCGATAGGGTGGGGCAGCCCCCCGTCGGACACCAGCCGCCCGATCAGGGACACCGGCAGATTGTCTACGGCTTCATAGCCCAAGTCTTCCAGCACCTTCAGGGCCGAACTTTTGCCGGCCCCGGAAACGCCGGTGACCAGCAAAACAGGTGTCCGGGTCTCTATGGTCGTGGAATCGTTCATGGCCCGGCCATTATAGCGTGCAATAGAGCGATAGGGCAGTGCGGACCTTGGCCGGGGCGGATGCCTCGAACGGCGCGAGGCGGACCAGCGGCAGGGCGAGGCCGAGCAACTCCACCGTTTCCGGTTCCGGCAGTCGTTCCACGCTGGCGTCGTTGACCAGGTCGACAATCAGCGCCAGGGCCGATTGTGAAACGCTGGGCACCGACACGATGCCGACGCCGCGAATCTCCAGCCGACCGGCCAGTTCGGCGGGCGCGGAAGCCGTGAGCGTTCCGTCGGATAGGGTCAGATCGGTTCGGTCGTCGGCGACCAACCGGGCGCCCCCGTCGATCAGCCTGAGGCCTAAGTCCGATTTTCCACTTCCCGAAGGGCCGCGCAGCATGACGCCCCGGCCGTCCAGGTCAATGGTGGTTGCGTGAAATTGCTCCATGTCGGGGTAGCGTGGAATGCGGACCCTCGTCTGTCAACCGGGCCTGCTGTCAACCGGCCGGCAGGCGTACGGTGAAACGCGCGCCCACTACCGTTTCATCTTCGCCGGTTCGATTGGCGGCAAGCAACTGGCCGTCATGGGCCTCGACAATCTGGCGGGAAATGCTGAGTCCCAGCCCGGAATGGGTACCGAATTTCTCCGTTTCCCGGCGCTGCGTGTAAAAGCGTTCGAAAATGGCGTCCTCCTTGCCCTCCGGCAGACCGGGGCCGTTGTCGTCAATAGTGACGACGATCCAGCCATTATCCCGCCCGGCGGCAAGGCGGATGGTTCCGTTTTCGGGGCTGAAAGAGACCGCGTTGGCGATCAGGTTGCGGAAAACCTGCGCCAGACGGATTTCCAGGCCGTTGACCATTAAGGGCGCCGTCTCGGCATTGTCGGGGGTTGCTTCGGTTTCCAGGATCAGGTCCGGAGCCCCCTCGGTGGCGGCCCCGGCGGTGCTGACGTGAATATCGGCCAGGGTTTCCAGCATGGCGCCGATGTCCACGGGCTCGGTCTCGGCACGCGACAACTCCGCATCCAGGCGCGAGGCATCGGAAATATCGCTGATCAGCCGATCCAACCGGACCACATCTTCCTGGATGATGGTCATCAGTTTGCGCTGCTGATCCGGGTCTTTCAGCCGGGCCGTGGTTTCGACGGCGCTGCGCAGTGAGGTCAGGGGATTTTTGATTTCATGCGCCACGTCGGCGGCGAAACTTTCGATGGCATCCATGCGCTGGTGCAGCGCCTTGGTCATTTCCGAGAAGCTGACCGCCAGATCGCCGATCTCATCGTTTCGCCCGGCGAAATCGGGGATGGTCTCTTTTCGCCCGTGGTCATGACGGACGCGTTCGGCGGCGTCGGCCAGGCGGCGGATCGGCCGTGCGATGGTGCCCGACAGATAGACCGACAACAACACGGTTATGGCCAGCACGGCGGCGAAGATTTCCAGGATGGCGATCCGCAGATCAAGCATCGCCTTGTCGATGCCGTGCGAGTTACGGGTCAGCATCAGGGCGCCTAAAACGTGCTTATAGCGCTGCACCGGAACGGCGACGCTGAGAATCAACTGATCCCCGCCGGCGCTTCGCATCATGGCCGAATTATTTCCGGAAAGCGCGTTCACGACTTCCACGTAATCGCGGGCGTGCTGGCGGTTCCTTTCCCGGTAGAGCGGCAGGATTTGCTGGCGCGTCAGGTGCCGCATCACCCGGTCGTAGACGTCCAGCGTGGCGTGGAGAACCCCTTCACCGTCTCCCGGCGGCGGCAGTTCCTCGATCTGGACCATGCCGCCCGGGCCGATCAGGCGTAGCGAATCGGCGACCAGGGTTCCGTTCTTGCGGAACAGCCTGGCCCTGGTGCCCGTGGTTTCGACCAGACGGCGGACAATACGGTTGGCGATTTCGGAAACCAGTTGCTGATTGGATGGGCTGCCGGCGGCGATGGCGCCTTCACCCAGGGCGGTCGCAAACATTTCCGCCTGCACACCCAAGGACTCGATTTCCGTATTGATCAGAATCTGGCGGTATTCGCCGAGAAACAGCAGACCGCCCACGAGAAGTCCAAGCGCCAGAACATTGATCGCCAGAATGCGCCGGGTCAGCGGCGACACCCAGCGCGGTTTGGGCCTCACATTGGGGTTGTCGGCAGGCGATGTGTCCGGCTGGTTTGCAGGCCCCTTGGTCATAGTGTTCCCGGACCCTTGGTCAGGTTCCCCGGTAGCGGTAGCCAACGCCGTAGAGCGTCTCGATTTCGGCGAAATCATCGTCCACGGACTTGAATTTCCGGCGCAGGCGTTTGATGTGGCTGTCGATGGTGCGGTCGTCGACGTAGATATGTTCGCCATAGGCCGCGTCGATCAGCTGATCGCGGTTCTTGACGTGGCCCGGCCGCCGGGCCAGGGCTTCGACCAGCAGGAACTCGGTCACCGTCAGGTTGACCTCGCCATCCTTCCAGGTGCACAGATGGCGCGACCGGTCGAGCATCAGGTCGCCACGGCGTAACACATCGGATTTCGAGCGGTCCTCGCCGGCCAGTTCCTGGCGGCGCAGCAGGGCGTTGATGCGTTCCAGCAACAGGCGCTGGGAGAACGGTTTCTTGATGTAGTCGTCGGCGCCCATGCGCAGGCCCATGACTTCGTCGACCTCGTCGTCCTTAGAGGTCAGGAAAATCACAGGCAGGTCGTTCTTGGCGCGCAGGTTGCCGAGCAGCTCCATGCCATCCATGCGTGGCATCTTGATGTCCAGGATCGCCAGATCGACGGGCTTGCGGCCAATTCCATCCAGCGCTTCGACGCCGTCGCCATAGGTATCGACGCTGTAGCCTTCGTCCTCCAGGGCGGCGGATAGCGAGGCCAGGATGTTCTGGTCATCATCGACGAGGGCTATGGTAGGGGCCATTGGATTGCATTCCTTACGCTTAGTGGTGTTTTGCCGGCTCAGTCCTACAGAACATTTGTGTCAAAATTATAGCGGTTTCAAGGATATGGCCGAAAGGCTGGAGTTTTTCAGGCTTTATTAAAGGTGTGGTGTTGACGGCCCGCCGGGTGGGCTTTTATAGTTTCCCTGAACGGTTCCCCTAAGGGTGACAAAGCCCGGGGATTGAAAGGGAACACGGAAGGGCCGACCCCTGAGGGGGCCTGAAACCGTGGCTGCCCCCGCAACTGTAAGCGGTGAGTTTCTACGCCATCCAAGCCACTGGAAAAGCCCTTGGGCAACCGGGAAGGCGGGCGTGAAACAAGGATCCGCCAGCCAGGAGACCTGCCGTTCAGCGCCATCGCGAACTTGTGGGACGGGGGATTCCGGCAAGACGGTTGAAGACAGCCGTAGCGGTGAAGATCAAACCGACTTTTCGCAATTGGAGATTTCACCCATGCTTTCCACTTCTAAATCCCAAGCTAAATCCCAAACCCTGGCCGCGTCCCAAACCGATGCCCTGGCGTCCGGCACGTCGCGTTTTGCGCCTGCGTTGTTCGCCCTGTTGTTCGGCAGCTTTATGATTTTGGGCGTCGGCTTCGCCAATTCCGCAGCCATCCACGACGCCGCCCACGATGGGCGACACGCGCTGTCCTTCCCCTGCCACTGACGGGCCGTTCATGTTTGCAAGGGTCACGCTGACGGCTTTGGCCGCCGGTGTGATAGCGGGTGTTTTCCTGTGGGCCGCGCATATGGTCCTGACGACGCCGCTGATCCAGGCCGCCGAAGTCTATGAAAGCGCCTCCGCTCACGCGGCGGCGCCCGGCCATGCCGCTTCGGAACACGGCCAAGCCGCTTCGGAAGACGATTTCCGCCGCCACGGCCTGACGCTGCTGATGGATGTGCTGACCGGTGTCGGTTTCGCCTTTATCCTGAGCGGTCTTCTTTCGCTAACGAACTTGGCGGTGGACTGGCGGAACGGCTTGCTATGGGGGCTCGGCGGATTTGCCGCCTTCTTTATTGCCCCGTCGCTGGGCCTGCCGCCGAAATTGCCGGGGATGGAAACGGCCAGTCTGGACATGCGCCAGGTTTGGTGGTTGGCGACGGCAGCGGCGACGGTGGCTGGCCTGGGACTGATATTCCTGTCCGGCACGGCGGTGTTGCGGGCTGCCGGGGTCGTCCTGATCGTGCTGCCTCAGGTGGTCGGCGCTCCCGGCATGGAATCGGCCTTCGAACCGGGCGGCGTGCCGGCGGAACTGGCGGCACGCTTCGTGATCGCAACGACGGTGGCGACGGGGCTGTTCTGGATGGTCTTGGGGGCCTTCAGCGGGTACTTTTATAATCGCTTCGATCAAAACCGGGATTACGACAATGGTTAAAAAAGCGAAATCCGCCCCCCTAACTCCCCCCCGAAACCCCAAGGGGCCCAATCCCATCAAGCACGACCGCGCCTTGCATGCGCGAACCAGCCAGCTCCTGATGCGGCGCGCGCGGGCCGCCACCCTGTCGACGGCCCTGAAGTCCGGCGACGGCTGGCCCTATGGGTCTCTCGTCACCGTTGCCTTCGACCATGACCTCAGCCCGTTGATGCTGTTTTCCACCCTGTCCGACCATACCCGGAATTTGGCGGAAGATTCCCGGGCATCTCTGTTGTTCGAGGAAACCTCCCGGCTGAAAAACCCGCAGACCGGCCCCCGCGTCAGCGTCTTGGGTCGGATCAGGAAAACCACCGACGATGGCCACGCCCGGCGCTTCCTGGCCAGCCACCCGGAAGCGGCGCTGTATGCCGGGTTCGGGGATTTTGCCTTTTTCCGCATGGCCGTGACCCGAGTGCATTTCGTCGGAGGTTTTGCCAAGGCGGTCTGGTTCAAGGCTCCGGATATCCTGTCCGACGCCAAGACTGCCGCCGCTGTCGCCAAGGCGGAAAAGGGTGTGCTCACGCACATGAACGAAGACCACGCGGACGCCATCGACCACTACGCCAATGCCCTGCTGGGCCGCGGCGGCACGGGCTGGCAGATGACCGGGGTCGATCCCGACGGCGCCGACCTACGCTTGGGCGGGCGGACGGCGCGGCTGGAATTCGGCGCCCCGGTGACGTCCCGCAAGGCCATCCGCGAGGAACTGGTGCGGCTGGCCCAGTTGGACAGATAAGTCTCGACGGTTGGAAAAGCCCGCCGTTCCGTCCGTTCCCTGCTTGACGGCGGCATGATTTTTCATTGAAGATAAAAAAACACCGGATGCAATCGATATTCGAAGCCTAGGGGAGGAAATTCGTGAAAAATATCGGACACCGTATCAGCAGCCATGGCCTGGATAATCACGGGCTCGGCAATGTCGGTAACGCGTACTGGAATTTGAGCGCGCCGCAGCTCTATACGGAATCACTGGCCCGCAAGGAAGGCCTGCTGGCTCAGGGCGGTGCCCTGGTCACGGTGACCGGCCAACACACCGGACGCTCGCCCCACGACCGCTTCGTCGTCGAGGAAGCGACGGCCAAGGACGAGATCTGGTGGGGCGAAGTCAACCGGCCGATTTCGGAAGAAAACTTCGAGCGCCTTCTGGACAAGATGCTGGGCCATCTTCAGGGCCGCGACGTGTTCGTCCAGGACTGCTACGCCGGGGCGGACGAGACCTACCGGTTGCCGGTCCGCATCGTCACCGAAGAAGCCTGGCACAACCTGTTCGCACGCAACATGTTCCTCCAGCCCGATGACAAGGAACTTCCCGGCTTGAAGCCGCTATGGACGGTCCTGCAGGCGCCCAGCCTGGAAGCAGATCCCGCACAGGACGGCACCACATCGGGCACCTTCATCGTCGTCCACATGGGCCTTAAAACCGTTCTGGTCGGCGGCTCGGGCTATGCCGGTGAAATCAAGAAGTCGATTTTCTCGGTGATGAACTTCCTGCTGCCGCCGCGCGACGTGTTGCCGATGCACTGTTCGGCCAATATCGGGCCGGAAGGCAATTCGGCGATCTTCTTCGGCCTGTCGGGCACCGGCAAGACGACGCTCAGCGCCGACAGCGCGCGCACCCTTATCGGCGACGACGAACACGGCTGGAGTCCGAATGGCATCTTCAATTTCGAGGGCGGTTGCTACGCCAAGACCATCAACCTGACGCGGGAAGCCGAACCGGAAATCTTCGACACCACGCGCACCTTCGGCTCGATTATCGAGAACGTGGTCATGGATTCGGACAGCCGCGAGTTGGATTTCTTCGACACCACGCTGACGGAAAACGGCCGGGTGTCGTATTCCATCGAACAAATCCCCAATGCGTCGGAGACCGGGTCCGGCGGCCATCCGGCCAATATCATGATGCTGACGTGCGACGCTTTCGGCGTGCTGCCGCCGATCAGTAAGCTCAGCCCCGATCAGGCGATGTACCATTTCCTGTCCGGCTACACGGCCAAGGTGGCCGGCACGGAACGGGGCCTGAAGGAACCGCAGGCGACCTTTTCCACCTGTTTCGGCGCGCCCTTCATGCCGCGCCACCCGACGGTTTATGCCAAACTGCTGGGCGAAAAAATGGCCAAACACGGCTCGTCGTGCTGGCTGGTGAACACCGGCTGGTCGGGCGGCGGTTTCGGCGTCGGCGACCGCATGAAGATCCAGCACACCCGCGCCCTGGTTAACGCGGCGCTGGACGGCGTTCTGGAAAGCGCGTCGTTTACCGAAGACCCCAACTTCGGCGTTCTGGTGCCCGATGCCTGCCCCGGTGTTCCGTCCGAGGTGCTCAATCCGCGCAACACCTGGAAGGACAGGGACGCCTATGACGCCCAGGCCAAGGCGCTGACCAAACTGTTCGAGGACAACTTCAAGCAGTTCGAAAGCGACGTCACCGACAGCGTCAAGGCGGCGGCGATCAAGGCGGCGGCGTAAGGGAGCCGGTATAAGGGTGGGGGCAAGAAAGCCCCCCGTCTAAACATCGTCTAAACATCGTCATTTGGAGGCCGGGTGACCCGGTCAGGCAACGGTATTATGTTCAGTTAACCGGATGCTTCCGCATGGAAATTTAGTAAGTTGAGGGTGCTCTAAAAACAACAAGGCAAGTAATCCATGGCCCCGCCCATTCTCATTTTACGCGACATTTTTCTGACCTTTGGAGGGACGCCGCTTCTTGAGGGGGTCGAGCTTTCGGTCTCCAGGGGCGACAGGCTTTGCCTGGTCGGGCGCAACGGATCGGGCAAGTCGACGCTTCTCAAAATCGCCGCCGGTCTGGTCGAACCCGACACCGGCGAGCACTTTCTTCAGCCGGGCACGACAATCTGTTACCTGCCCCAGGAGCCGGATTTTTCAGGATATGGCTCCACCCTGGACTATGTCGAGGACGGACTGGCCCCGGAGGACTCGTCGCACAGAGCCCAACACCTGCTCGACCTGTTGGGCCTCAGTGGCGGGGAAAACCCCGGGCGTCTTTCCGGCGGCGAGGCCAGGCGGTGCGCGCTCGCCCGTGCGCTGGCGCCAAAGCCCGACATCCTGCTTCTCGACGAGCCCACCAACCATCTGGATATGCCGGCCATCCAATGGCTGGAGGCGGAACTGAAAAGCCTGCCCTCGGCCATCGTGATGATCAGCCACGACCGCCGCTTCCTTGAAACCTTGTCCAGGGCCACCGTCTGGTTGGATCGCGGGCAGGCCAGCCGCCTGGAGAAGGGGTTCGGCGATTTCGAGGAATGGCGGGACGAAACGCTTGAGCAGGAAAGGCTCGAGCGTCACAAGCTTGACCGCAAGATCGTGGCGGAGAACCACTGGCTGATCCACGGGGTCTCGGCCCGCAGGAAACGCAATCAACGGCGCCTGGGCGCGCTGTACGAGATGAGACAACAACGCCGCGAACTTCGCCAAGTGACCGGCGACGTCAAAATGACCGTCACCGTGGGCAATGTCTCAGGCAAGCTGGTGGCCGAAGCCGAGGGAATCAGCAAGTCTTATGGCGACCCGGCCATCATCGACGACTTCTCGGTTCGCATCCAGCGCGGCGACAGGGTTGGGCTCATTGGCCCCAATGGCGCAGGCAAGACGACTCTGCTCAACATTCTTACCGGCGCTACCCAACCGGATCATGGGACGGTGCGCCTTGGTGCATCGGTGCAAATGGTCACCCTCGACCAGCAGCGCGAAAGCCTCGATCCGAAAAGTTCCCTGTCCGACGCCCTGACCGGAGGCGGCGGCAACATGGTCTCGGTGGCGGGCAAGGACAGGCACGTCATCGGCTACATGAAGGATTTTCTGTTCTCCCCCGAACAGGCCAAGACACCCATCGGCGAGCTGTCCGGCGGGGAACGCGGCCGCCTGATGCTGGCACGGGCTCTCGCCCGCCCGTCGAACCTGCTGGTTCTCGACGAGCCGACCAACGACCTCGACCTGGAAACCCTCGACCTGTTGCAGGAGATGCTGGCCGACTACCAGGGCGCGGTGATGCTGGTAAGCCATGATCGCGACTTCATTGACCGCGTCGTAACCTCGGTGATCGCATGGGAAGGCGACGGTCGCTGGATGGAATACGCCGGAGGCTACAGCGACATTCAGGCCCAGCGCCGGCTAAACGCCGTCGACGAGGAGAAGGCGAAGGACCAGACGGCAAAAAAGCCGCCCCCCGATTCAACCCCGCCGTCGTCTTCAGCCAAGCGCAAAGGCAAGCTGTCCTTTAATCAAGCCCACGCCCTGAAAACCCTGCCGGGAAAAATGGCGAAGCTGGAGAGCCAAATAGAATCCCATCGCAAAACGCTTGCCGATCCCAATCTCTACGCCAACGACGCCGAAGCCTTCAACACTGCCGCCACGGCCCTGAAGGCCGCCGAGACCAGCCTCGCCGCCATGGAGGAGGAATGGCTGGCCTTGGAACTGGAAAGAGAAGAGATCGAGGGCGGGAAAAGTAAATGAAACGTCCGTTGGATAATATTTTTCAGCAGTGGGGAAGCAACGCCGGCGTGAAGGCGCTTTGAGCCAAGGAGGCCGGTAATTTCGATGTCCGTATATAGCCAATATCGGACCTTACCTTAATCATTTTGACTTATGAATTTGTGCAGAGATAGATTGTTGGAAGAAAGCACACTCATCCTCGATCACCTTAGAAAACAGACGGGGCCCAGCCAAAAATGATATAGGGTGAGTTGCATAAGGACCTACGGGCAATATCCTTGAGATTTGGCTAAACTTCATGACATCTCCTATCTCATATAACGAAACCAAGCGGATTGCTGCGTTACATAGCTATGAAATCCTCGATACGGCACCGGAAGAAGCATTTGACCGGATCACTCGAACTGCGGCGACATGTCTGAATGTACCGACCGTATTGGTTTCCTTGGTCGATGAAACCCGGCAATGGTTCAAATCGCGTCACGGCCTTGATGCTACGGAAACACCCCGCAGCATGGCGTTTTGTGCTCATGCCATTCTGGGTCGTGAGGTTCTGGTCGTCGAGGATGCGACCAAGGACAAGCGGTTCGTGAACAACCCGCTTGTTACCGGGGCACCCAATATCCGTTTCTATGCTGGCGCCCCATTGTGCACCAACGAAGGTTTCAGAATAGGCACCCTTTGTGCCATCGACTATGCGCCACATGGGTTCACGAAGGCTCAGAAACAGGTTCTGACGGATTTGGCACAAGTTGTTGTCGATGAGATGGAGTTGCGGAGCGCCGTTAAGAAATCAGTCGAAGAGATAGCCGCACGGAAGCGCCTAGAGGAAGCACATTGTGAAAGCGAAGAAAGACTGAGGGCGATCCTCAACTTCGTGCCCGTCGCCATTAACGTCAAGGACCTCAACGGGCGGTACCAGTTGATCAACCAAGAACACCAGAAGACCTATGGTGTTGATCCCGAAACCGACATCGGCAAGACGTCGCTGGTAATCTCGCAAAAACATGCTCGGAAAACACGTAAGTTTGAGCGCAACCTTCTTGAATCCGGCGAGGCCTCGCTCGAATTTGAAAACAAAGTCCCTGATTCCCAAGGGAGAGAGCGGGACATATTGGTGAGAAAGGCCCCGTTAAAGGATCTGTCGAATGAGAACATCGGAATCATCACCGTTTCCCTCGATGTCACCGAGCGCAAACGGGCGGAAGAGGAGATCAAGAAACTCAACGAGGATTTGGAAGAGCGAGTCGAAGATCGGACGCGCGAGTTGCAGAAAAGCGAGGCGTTGTTCAGGGCCGTCGTCAATCATTCACCAACCAAGATTCACATCAAGGACATGGACGGCCGCTATACCCTGATCAACAGGGAAGCCGGAAAGTTGTACGGCGTCACCGGTGACGAAGGACTGGGTAAGACGTCTGCCGACCTGTTCTCCAAGGAAGACATGGCCGCCTTCAAGGCCCACGACAAAGCGGTCCTTGAATCCGGCCAAGCCAAGGAAGAAGAAGAAAAATTTAATCTCGATGGAAGCGTTCGCACTTATCTCACGACCAAGTTCCCGATTTTCAATCAAGACGGATTAGTAGGCACCGGTGCCATCGGCACTGACATCACAGGGCGCAAAGAGGCGGAAGGGGCTTTGCTTGAAAGCGAGGATTTGCTCAACTCCATTATTGAAAACGTTCCGGTGGCTTTGCTGATAAAGGGTCCAAATCACGTCGTCGAACGGGCGAACAGTACCTACCTTAATTGGTACGGGTTCGATGAGGGTACCATGGAGGGCCGCCGGTCCGACGAAATCGAAGGCTTCCAACCCGCCGAAGAAGTGGAAAAAATGAATGCCCAGGAACGGGAGGTGTTGACCACAGGAACAAAACTGGTGCGGCAGGTGGAGCGCCCCTTTGCCGACGGCCAAATCCATACTATCAACATCACCAAGTTTCCTGTCTACGACCAGCAGGACAATATCACCAAGGTGGGCTCGGTCGGCTTCGACTTAACCGAACAGGTACAGGCTAACCGGGCCAAATCCGAGTTCCTGGCCAACATGAGCCACGACCTGCGGACGCCGCTGAATGCCATTATCGGGTTTTCCGACTTCATCAGCCAACAGTACTTTGGACCGATTGGCGAGAAATATCAGGAATACGCCAAGGATATTCATTCCAGTGGTGAACTCTTATTGTCGCTGGTAAACGACATCCTAGACTTGTCGGCCATCGAGTCAGGCAAGCAGTCATTGTCCAAAGAGAACATATCCATCACAGATGTTGTCACGGAGTGTGAGATGATTATCAAAGAAAGGGCGCAGTCCATTGGCGTTGACCTTGTGATGAAGGCTCCCAAAGCCCCCCCATCCCTTTACGCCGACAGACGGGCGATGACGCAAATCCTTCTCAACCTGCTGACCAATTCAATCAAGTACACGCCGGAGGGCGGCAAGGTCACGCTCAGGGCGACAGCCTCGAACGAACACCACACCATCGAAGTAAGCGACACGGGAATGGGGATCCCGGCCGACAAGATAACGACCGTTACCGACCCCTTCGTTAAGGGCGATGCCGATCCCCACAAATCCCAGGAAAGCACCGGCCTCGGGCTGGCAATTGTAAAATCGTTAGTAGAACGCCATGACGGTGAACTGGATATCAAAAGCACTGTTGGCAAGGGAACCACCGTCACGGTGACGATACCGAACGGCGCAGCGTAAATTGAACCTGTTTTCGTAACCCGCTGAACGTCCGCGTTGGGTTGCCGACTCAATCCCCCGCCCGGCGTGCCGGCAGCGTCTTGCCGCAATGGGGGCACGTGGTTAAATGGGGGGCGGCGGACGCTTTGGTCTGGACCCGGGCCACTTCGATCATGCGGTGGCGGTTGTGGAGGATGGCTTCCGCCTCGTCCTTGGACAGTCCCAATGCCTTCTGGGTTTCGCGCAGACGGACCCGTTCGTCGGCATCGATCGCGCCGTCTTCCATGACGTCGCCGACGACCTGATCAAACTCCATGCGGCGGCGTTGCAGGGCTTCGGAAAACCCCGACGCCAGCAGCCCCGCCGGCACCGCCACCATGCCGACGCTGACAATACCGATCATCGCGCCCATGATGCGGCCCATTACCGTCACCGGCACGACGTCGCCGTAACCGATGGTGGTCATGGTGACGACGGCCCACCAGAGCGCGGCGGGAATGGAGCCGAAGGCTTCCGGCTGAGCCTTGTGCTCGGCCAGGAAGGCCAGGCTGGCGGCCATGACGATCAGCAACAACAGCACGAACAGCGCCGCCCCGATGTTGCGGGCTTCACGCTTCATCACTTGAAACAAAAGCCCCATGGCAAAGGAATAACGCGTCAGGCGAAAGATGCGGAGAAGCCGGAGCACCCGGAGCATGCGGAGATCGACCTGAAAGAAAAAAATCAGATAGAAGGGCGCGATGACGATCAGGTCCAAGAGCGCCATCGGCGTCAGCATGAAGCGCAGCCGCCCGGCTACGGGGGAACGGAATTTCCCTTCCGGGTGATCCGGCGCGGACCACACCCGGGCAGCGTACTCGATGGTGAAGACGATGACGGAGAAAATCTCGAAGCCGTTGAAGGCCAGCGGCGCGGCGGCGTAAATGCCGGGCACGGATTCGATGATGACGGAAATGACATTGAGCGAGATCAACGAAATCAGGCCTATGTCGGTCCATTTGCTCAGCCGGTCGTCACTGCGCCCGACTTCGAGGAGTTCATATGCCCTGCGTCTTAGTTTTCGCATCACGCCGTAAGGGTACCCCGTGTCCGGGCCGGGCGTAAAGGACGGGCGTAAAGGAAACGTGAGGAAAGAAAGAAAAGAGAGGCTTAGCGTGTCGCCGCGAAGGCGAAGATCGCCCATCCGGCCATTAGCGTCATGCCGCCAGCGGGCGCCAGACCGGCGGCGGGAAGGCTTTGGGTGACGCCGAACACGTACAATGTGCCGGAAAACAGGAGCATGCCGAGCACGAACAGAAGCCCGGCGATACGTCCCCATTTGGCCTGCGCGGCCCCCCGGTCGGTTTGCGGGCGGGAGTCCGTAAACCAGGCGACGGCCAGCAAGGCGAGCGAATGCCACATGTGGAATTGCACACCGACCCAAAACGCGTCCTTGAAGAATTTATTGTCCCCCAGGCCATGCCATCCGTAGGCGCCTGCGGCGACGGCCAGTCCGGCGCTCAGCGTGCCTATGATCAGCCAGGGGTTTTTAGCGGTCATGGTATCAGCGGGGCAGGTCGGTGGAGCCCATCAGGAAGGTATCGATGGCGTTTGCGCATTGACGGCCTTCGCGGATGGCCCAGACGACCAGTGATTGGCCACGGCGCATGTCGCCGGCGGCGAACACCTTGTCGATGCTGGTGGCGTAGGTGTCCATGTCGGCCTTTACGTTGCCGCGTCCATCATAATCGACGCCGAGCGTGTCCAGCATGCCGACGTGCATCGGATTGAGGAAGCCCATGGCCAGGAACACCAGATCGGCGGGAAGTTCGAACTCGGAACCCGCGACTTCCTCCGGCTTGCCGGCGGACCAGTCGAGCCGAACGCACTGCAGGCCGGTTACGACGCCGGCTTTTCCGGTGAACGCCTTGGTGGCGACGGACCAGTCGCGCTCGCAGCCTTCCTCGTGGGATGATGAGGTGCGCATCTTCGTTGGCCAGTCGGGCCAGGTCATCGCCTTGTCTTCCCTTTCCGGCGGCTTCGGCAGGATTTCCATTTGCGTGATCGAGGCGGCGCCCTGACGGCGCGCGGTGCCGACGCAGTCGGATCCCGTATCGCCGCCGCCGATGACGACGACGTGCTTGTCCGTTGCGAGAATCTCCGCCAAGCCGCCGCCTTTCAGCAACTCGCCGGAATTGCGGCGGTTCTGCTGGGTCAGGTTACGCACGGGGACATGAACCCCGTCGGGATACGCGCCCGGGGCCTCCCATGGCGGCGGGAAATCCGAACCCCCTGCGCCGGCTCACGCCGCCGAGGCTCTCAATCAGGCACTTCCGCAACAAAGGTCGGCCTGGGCCGGTTGTGGGCGGGGAAACAACGCCTGACCCCGTC
>JACKQG010000676.1_pt1 | contig 49061 bp, 38 predicted proteins | sample 8237621 | NCBI WGS metagenome assembly JACKQG01 (sample SAMN15677084, study PRJNA649215) | marine metagenome | biome: marine; feature: Black Sea; material: saline water; isolation source: suspended particulate matter (SPM) from the Black Sea western gyre | collected 2013-06-09/2013-06-10 | depth... | reverse complement strand
AAAGAACTCCTCGGTGAAATCCTCAATAATCTGCTTCCACCCACCGTCCATATCGGAGGCGACAGTTTTGCTCACGGGCTACTCCATTGGTACTGGGCTACACGATGCCAGCGTCAGTATGGGCCGCACTTTCCATTTTAGTGCAACACCTGATGGTAGTCCAATGGGTTAACAACTCACGCGCAGGCTCTTGAAACCCTTCGGCTGGCAGCATCAATACCCAAGTGTATCGCGCACGTATTTGCGGCTGATCTTCAAGCTCTCTCGCAGAGGCCTGGCCAACTTCATGTCACGAGGGTGGGCCAATTCGATGACGGCGTGGCCAGTGAAGTTGATCTGTTTTAGCGCGCGGCCGACCGCCCGGTAATTCATGTCGCCTTCACCCATGGCTTCGACCCATGTCTTGTCGGTCTTCTGATCGCGCAAATGCAGAAAGACAATCCGCTCGCCGAACTCGAGCAAGAACTTGACCGGGTCGACGTCGGCTTGGACAAGCCAATCGAGGTCCGGGCCAACCTTGACGTCGGGGATGCGATCCAAAGTTCCCTTTAGATCGTGCAAATCGTCTTGCACTTCGTAAGTGTGGTTGTGCAGATTGAGCACTACGCCGTTGTCCTTGCATATGGCGATGATCTTCCGCAACAATTCCGCTTGCGCGTCCAAGTCGTCCGCCGTTTTCTTGCGGCGTGCCGATCCGACCGACGTGCCGAGGGTCTTTCCGCCGAGTTTGGCGAGCCGGGTTATGGCGAGTTCAGCGTCTTCCAGCACCTCGTTGTGGCGGTCGCGATCCCACATGGCTCCGCCGAACGAAGTCCCGATCACGGGCAGTCTGTGCTTTTCCGACAAAGCCGCGATGCGCTGGACAGCGTCATCCGGACGCAGGGCCGTGTGCATCAGTTCGATGCCCTCCATGCCCGCATAGCTCATGTCGGCAAAGATGCGCTCCAGGATAGGCGTGATGTCGTATTTCGGCTGAGTCGCCGCGTAGACCCAGGGGTGCGCACCGACCACGACCTTCTTGTCGGTCGACGCCAAACCGGCTGAGCCGCTCAGACTTGCCGTGCCGGCCGCCAGTACGGCCTGCATGGACTTCTTCACAAAACAACGTCGTGTCACATAGTCCTTCGATGGCGTCATAGTTGTCTTCCCTTTCAGGTGGTTTTCGCTTCGTCAGACTTCGCGGCTTGTTTCGGTTTCGAACGTTTCCCGCGACTACGTGCGCGGCGCATGATCTCTTCTCTGGCGTTGTCCAGTCGCGCCGGCCAGCGAAACTGCGGCGCTTTCGCGGGATCGTATCCGGTCAAATGGGCTTGCAACCGTGTCGCCGGCTTGGTGTAGACCAGTTCGGTGTCACCGAAGACTTCCTTGCACAGTTTTGCCAAACCCGGGTCATACTCCTTCAATTCCTTGCGAGTATCCACGTGATTGTGGTCGTGATCCGGCGGACGGTTATTGTCGAACCATGACTGCACGCCTTCGGCCCAATATTCGTGGTGGTTCACGGACGCATACTTGGTCTGCCACAGGTCTTTGGCCATAGCCGCGTCATAGGCGTGCTTCAGGCGGTCGTCAAAGGTCGAGTCGATGTTCACCAAGCCTCGCAGGTGGATGTTGTGAGCAAACTCGTGGATCAAGATACACTCCGCCTTATAAGGATCGCCCGGATAGCCAAGCAGATTCTCTTCGCCGCACGAACACACCGGATCGCGGCGCGAACCGCCGAGCCCTCGCGCACGGGCGTCCCAGTAGTCCTTCGGCCGCATGTGAGAATGGTCGGGCATATCCGTGGTGAATTCGTTGTAGGCCATCACGACCAGCCGCGATCCGCTCCGGATCATCGCGTCGCGCACATCCGGCCGTTTGGCCAGCATCATATTGACCAGATAGGCCGCTTCCTTCAACGCGTAATCGTTGACCTTCTCCGATGCGACGATGGGATACCCGTTTGCGCTGGCGTACTTCTCATAGAACGGATCGAGCTGCAATTCGGCCGGAGGTGCCGCGACCCTCAACTCCTCCGATCGACTTGGCAAGGTGGCGGCATGCTCGAATAGAAAGGCCAACGCAGCAACGGTCGGCCAGCCAATCGAATTGAAGTTCATCATGGAGCGATTTCCTTTGGGGAATCTTTGACAATTGGGACAACCAGCATTGTAGCGAGTCTTCGAGGGCAATGCTCGATTCGCGTTGTCGTGACATCACCGATAGAATGTTGAGTGACGTTCGAGGCGAGCGGGACTATACTGCACGGCTAGTTTGGCCATAGTTGTGGCTAGATTTGGTCGGCGTTGGCTGAAGACTGAGGAAATCGAGAATAGAGGATTATTCATGAAGACAAGTCTAATTCAAGTGTGCGTGGCTGTGGTCATCCTGTGCGTTTGTTGTCGCGACCTTCCTTCTGCCTCCGCTTCGGAGTTCGTTGCGTTGCCCGAATCGAGCAACGTCGTTGGCGTGTTGGAGGACAACGAGACGTTCTTGGAGTTCGCGTTCGGGGGCTGGGGACCGAATTGGCAATGGTTGGGGTTCAGGGGCGAGGTCACGGAGTCAGATACTGAGTCCCGGCTGATCACCTCGGCCACGGTCAAAGCTTCGGGGGCGACACTCCGCTTCGATGTCCCGGTTCGACGGAGCGGCCCGCGCCAGTTGCAGTTGGATCTGAACCTGCACACGGATCGGGACACGGATTTGACCTGCGCAATCGTCTCTCTGAGTCTCCCGGAACGGGTCTTTTCGGGCGGCAAAGCACTGGTTGTCGGGAATACGGGAGAGACCAGGACGGTCGAACTGCCGCTGGGCCGCCAGGGCCTTGGCAGCGGCGTGAAACGATTCACGTTGGTGGATGCAGCGGGACGCCAGACGATCATTTCACTAGATCCTGCGTGCGACGTAGCGTCGGACGGCGACGCTCGAATCACCCTTGCTGGCGAACATTTCAAGGCCGATCAGCCTCGTCGCGTGACGATGACGGTGGATCTCCCGGGCGACTTGACGTACTACGCCGGGCCGAGCAGTGTCCCCGAGGAATCCGGAATGGACCAGTGGTACGTCTTTCAACCTACCCACGATTACGACAAGCCGAGTGAAATCGACTTGGCACACTGGCTCGACGCGCCCGCCGGGAAGCACGGCCGAATTGCTCGCAAGGAAGACGAATTGATCTACAACGGCCAGCCAATCAAGCTTTGGGGGTTGAATGTCTGCTACAGTTCGTGTGCACCGGACAAAGAGTTGGCCGATCGGCGAGCGAAGTTCTATGCCAGGTACGGCATCAACACAGTGCGGCTGCACAAGTACGCAGACGGCCCCGGCTGGGCAGGCATTCAATCGGAGGAGAGTTTCGTCGAGTTCGATTCCGAGGCACTCGACCGAATGGATTACTTCGTGGCTCAGTTGAAGAAGCACGGGATCTACGTGCTGCTGTCGTCGACGTTCGGCGTGAAACTTGGGCCAAAGGACCGTCAGTATGTGCCGTACATGGACGAGTTCGGCACGGAACGGAATCGCGTGTCGACCGGCCACGGTAGCGTCTTCCTGTCGCGGGAGCTTCAAGACCTGCAAATCCGACAGATCGTTGAGATCCTCGAGCATAGAAACCCCTACACCGGCCTGACCTACGCGAATGACACGGCCGTCGCGGTCGTCGAACTGTTCAACGAAGATAGCGCCCTCTTCTTCGGCACGCTTTCACAACTGCAGAAGATTCCGACGCTTCGAAAACGTGCATCCGAACAGTTTTGTGATTGGCTGGCGGAATGCTACGCCGACGAGAATGCGTTGGTCGATTCCTGGGGTGAGGGTGCGCTGAACTCGTTTGGAAACGAGGGGATCACCGGGGAGAGCTGGGAGAAGAAAACGATCGTGCCAGCCGGCAACCCTTGGTTCTATGATCCGGACCAACTGGCCGGTTCGCAACTGGTGAAACGACAGCGGATGTTCGATACCATGCGGTTTCTCTACGACATCCAGAACGACTTCTACTCGCGATACGTGAAGGCGATTCGAGCTGCCGGCTATGACGGTGAAATCCTCGGCTCGAACTGGCAAGCCGGCCGCGCGTTCAGCCACTACTACAATCTTCATTCCGACTACCTGGTCGGTATGATCGACCGGCACAACTACTTTGGCGGCGGTGGCGGCGGCAAGATCAATAACGTGAGCATGCTGCGGATGCCGGGTTCGGGCATGTTGAGTTCCGGGATGCAACAGGTTGCGGGCCGACCGTTCATGCTTTCGGAATGGATCCATGTGTCGCCGAACGAATGGGGAGTGGAAGGTCCGGCCATCATCGGTGCCTACGGCATGGGACTGCAAGGTTGGGATGTGTCGTACATGTTCCAAAACAGAGACGATGGCGGTTTCCGCAACGAGATCGGAAAGGATCAATGGGAGGTGTCTGCTCCACAGGTAATGGGCGTGTTTCCCGCGGTGGCGCGACAAGTGTTGCGCGGCGACGTGCGCGAGTCCGACGTTTTGGCTACGCGCTATGTGCACATGGAATCCATGCACGAAGGCAAACTGGGATTCGAGGATCGCGTCACACAGCAACATGACGTGAAGACTTTCAACAGCGACAAGGTGCCCGCCCGGACGATGGCCGTGGCACGAAGCGTTGTTGCATTCACTGACGAGTATCGCAAGACGCCGGAGTTTGACATCTCGCGATACCAGCGTGGCGACGTACTAGTTTCGACCACCGAACAGCTTCAATGGAAGGAAGGGGCCTCCAAGCTGGACGGCTTCTTCACGGTCGACACAGACGCCACCAAAGCCGTGGTCGGATTCGCCGAGGGGCGCCGCTGTGAACTGGACAACGTGACGATTACACCCGAGTGCCGCTTCGGCGCGGTCTACGTCACGGCACAGGAGAAGAACGGGACAATCGAGTCATCGAGGAGTCTATTGGTCGTAGCCGTTGCCCGCGCTCGCAACACGGGTATGAAAGTGTTCAACGACTGCCGATTACTCGACCGCGGCAAGTCGCCGGTAGTAATGGAGCCGGTGAAAGCGGCGATCTCGATTCGCAAAAACAGCCATCCCACGGTCCACGTGCTCGATCACGATGGTTGCCGGACCGGCAAGATGCTGCCGGTCAGCGATGGCGCGTTCGAGATCAACGGCGCTCGGGATAAGACGTGTTACTACCTGGTCACCTATTGAGACGAAGGAGTTCCAACCATGTTCCACCGAAAATGTCTCATGACGCTTGTATTGGTCGCCGTGGCAGTCATCACTCTCGCGGGCGACGCCATCGCTGCCGAGAAGATCAAGACGCTCCTACTTGGTGGTCGCGGCCACGATTGGCGAGGCTTTCATGCGGTCATCTCGGAAGTCCTCGCAAAGACGGGCGACTTCGAGGTCACATTGAGCGATCAACTGGACGATCTGAAGGCACAGAGCATCAATCGGTACGACTTGGTGCTTTTCTACGGGTCGGGAGGCAACTTCACCGACGCCGCACAGGAGAAAGGACTCGGTGATTTCGTCAGCGGGGGCGGTGCACTAGCCGGAGTACACGCCACGGATGCGTTCAAGAAGTCTGATTTGTACTGGAAGCTGATGGGCGGCCGGTTCACGGGACACGGAGGCGGCAAGTTCATGATGCGAATTGAAGACAAGAAACATCCGATCACCGCGCCGATGAAAGACTTCGAAATCTCCGACGAGACGTACCGCAACAAGTATCACCCGGATTTCCAGCTCAACAGCCTCGCGCGAATGGACCGGGGTGACGAGCAGCAGTCCATGGTTTGGGTACAGCAGCACGGCAAGGGCCGGATTTTCAACACAACGCTGGGTCACGGGAAAGCTGCGTGGGATAACCCGTCATTCCAGCAACTGGTCGTCCGCGGGCTCTATTGGGCCGCCGGCCGCGAGCCGAAAGATCCCTAGCGGATCTTGTCGCGGTCGTAGGTAGGCCCACGGATGGCATGGCGGACCCACTGATGGGAGATTTCATATCCGTGGGTCCGCCATGCCATCTGTGGGCACCCTCTGTGCATAACGCTTCATGCAATCGGAGACTGCCAAATCCGAGAGAGAGCTTTCCCTATCGCACAAACCTCCCGCGCACGAGATCGGCCGCAAAGGCGCCGCCGATGATGAGGGCGAGGGCGGCGAGGCGTAGCGGGAACCGTGTCGAAAGTGACTGGATAGAGATTCGCGGGAGAGTCAGCGATACTTGAGTTTCCTGTTGCTGGTGGCACGGCGGTTCAACGCGGAAGTCCAATGGCGACAGATCACCGCGTTCGATGGCGATGACCTCTTGCGGCACAAGTCGTCTGCCGGCCAACTGCTGAGCGATCATGCGGACCATTAGCCGGTTCAGATGCTCGACCGTGTACTCTGGGGCGTGAGGCTTGGCGTGAGGATTGCCGACACCGGAGTGATCCGTCAGAAACAGATACTGACCCATGGTCAGGAACGACGCCGCTCGCAGCACAAACTCGGCTTTCAGCCGCGTCCCGCTGCTAGCCACTGGAAAGACGCGCACCCCTTGGCGTCGCAGATTCTGCACGGCGTCCAGCGAACGGTTGGCGAATCGGTCGTGCGGCGGCGCGTCGGCCACCAGGAACAACATGCGGGAAGTCTCGCGGTCACGCCAACTCAACTGGCCGGCCTGCTCCAACGCCACGTGTACCGCTTCCGGATAGTCGCCGCCGCCTGCGGCTCGCTGTGTTGCCAGCATTGACCGGAATTCCGACAAGGATTCGGTGAAATCGTAGGACCTGGTCACGTACTGGTCGCCTTCGTCGCGGTACACGATCAGTGCAAAACGCTGATCCACGTTGGGAAACATGTTCTTGACCGTCGCCGCGATCTCGTCGATTTCCGCTTTCAAGTACTCCAACTCGTCGCCCATGCTTCCCGTCGTGTCAATCACCAGGGCCAGATCCAATCGCGTCGGCCGCAGGGCCGGTGCATTTGGCAGCACGATGTGCCACGGTTGGCCATCAAGACGCACGCGTTTGCTGTACGGCTTTTCGCCGCTCGAGCCGTGAACCGAGACCAGAAACTCCTGGCCGTCGGCGCCACCGTCGATTCCGGTCAAGAACATCGCACGGCCATCGCTGCCCGTGGTCAGGTCGATTGCCGATCGCCTGTTCTGCCAACCACTCGGCTCCTGCACGACGACGCGAGCATCGCCGACGGGCAAGCCGGCTGTGTTCACGACCTGAATCATGACTCGCCGACCGATCGCCAGACGAGGTAGAGTCTCGGCAGCATCGTTTTGGAGGCTCTGGGAAAGGAACTGGCGATAGGCTTCGAAACGTTCGTGATCGTCGATACTGCCGGCTGTCAGCAACCCAGATTGCACTTGGTAGGCCGGCGCAGCGGGCGTTCGCATTTCCTCGCGTGACCGGTACTCGCGGAACTCGGCATCCGCTGGTCCCCTGCCTTTCTCGGCGGCACGGTAACTCGAATCGCCGGCGGCTGCGAGGCCGGATCGCGCCACAGCCTCGTCCGATCGGCTCGATGATGCCGGCGATTCTGCCGACATTTCGAAATGCGCCGTGGCGGAAGGTTCCGCGACGGCGTTCGTGCCGTCGCTTTCACTGACGAAGGGGCGTGTGGCAACACGATCACTGTCTTCTGATTGCACGGCCGGCTGCAGGGAACCCTGACGGCCGCAGCCAGACAGCAGAACAAGCGTACCAACCATGAACGCGAGTCGGGGGCTTCGACACATCGGCCGGTCTCCTGAATGATTGGCTCGAATGGGCTTCATCAAGAGAAACGGCCAAACTGTCGTTTTCTTAGGCGAAAACTAGGAGAATTCGGCGGACGCCTCGCTATTCGATCGGAGATTGGCTCCGAAAACGCAATGGTACTTCGATCGCCTCGGAAAACGGTACGCGAGTCCCCGCGGCGTGAGGCCATTCAGGCGGCTGAGTGAAGACGGTTGTGTTCACTTGGGACGACACCTTGCGGCCGTCGGGCATGTCGAGTTCGATCCAGACACGGCCTATCTTGAACCAATCCTGGCCCCTGTTGTCGACGACGAAGGCGTTCTCGCGGGCGAGTTTGGCGATTGCTTCCGGCGACAGCGACACGGTGGCGTCGCCCCAGATGCCCTCCCGTTCCGATCCGCCGGCGGAAGCAAGTGGGCCAATTGCGATGCCGTTGAACACGCCGTGCGAAATGTACCGGCCGCTGCTTTCGAGACCTATACCTTGGTAGTGCAAAACCGCGCGTTTGGCTTTGCGTAATTGTTCTACCGTGAATTCGCCCGGCGGGAACGGGCCGTGCTGATGGCAGAGTTGAACGGCACGGTCGTGAACCGTTGCGTTCAGTACCGCCGAGGCCGACTCGATTCGCATCGTCGCCCAACATGCCCAATCGCCCGACGAGTTGTCTTCGGGGCCCACGTCGGAAATCAATCGAATGCTCACCTGCTGCCCAGTCCAACGCCCAAGATCGGCCTCGAACGGCGTCCAGGCGTGCTCGATCCATTGCTTCTCGGCAACTGTGGTCTGTTTGCCGTCCCGGTCGACAACGGCCGCACGGAATAGGATTCCGTCGCCGGGGTCGCTGCCGTCGCGCTTGCCGATATCGCAGCGGAAAACCGTGGGTATGTCCGTCGGCAACGAGAATGGGCCGAACGTTCCGAATGTGTATCCAACACCGCCACGGTACGGCGGGTGCATGAACGCGCCCGGCTTCGATTTATCGCCGCACGTCATTTCCGTCCAATACAACTGGGCACCGGAGTTTCCGTCTAACGCGGATTCTCTACCGTCGCGGAAACTCTGCCCCGACCTTGTCTCGACGGTCAATTGCTCCAAGCTTCGTATGGACTCTTCACATTTCAGCCACCAGTCTCGGTGCATCCGAAGTGGACCAATCTGGATATCGAGCGGTACCTTGCGCACCAATTCGTGCGTGGGCATCACAAACGGGAATTCTGCAGTCACCGTCTTGCCAGGCGTCAGGTGGATCGTCTTTCGATGCCCGTCGAAGCAAACCTCTGCATCCGCGGTTGATGAGACATAGGGCAGCATGGCCAGACGAAAACCGTCGCGGAGTTCAAGATTTGCGTCGACCAACGGCCGAACGAGGAAGTCGATCCAGGCGTCTTCGAATTCGCACCAAAACTGCTCGCCCACAACCGCGTCGTCGGGAGCCTGAAACGCGTGTTCTTGTCGGCCAGCAATGGTTACCGTCTCGCCCGGAACCACTTCGGTTCGATCGCAGTGGAGGGCACGCTTTTCTGCTTTGCCTGGAGTTATCCGATAGCTGAAGGCACCGGGCACGGGCTCGATGTACACCAGACCTCGGCTGTACTTCGTGGCTGCCGGGCCCGTTTCGTTGCCCTCCTCGTCCAGTGCGGCCGCCGTACCGATCCGACCATTCAGGTCGACGCCGAAACGGGAGCACGGCGCAACGGGTATCACTTCGACTACTCCATTTTCGAGGCGATGCACGACAAGCGGCCCGTCACAGGCAGCCTTTTCGAACCGAACAAAGCGACCACGCGGATCCGTGTACAGATAGGCCGGTGAGTCGACATAGTCCGCTCGATGCCCATCGACCAGTGCACTGAACGCCAGGAAATCGCCTGCGCGTGTATCATGGGCATACCAGCCGTATGGAGGCAGTTTGGCATCGTCCGTGGTCCAGGTCTGCTCGGGATGCCCGTTAACGGTTACTTCCAGCCCGTTGTCGTATCGAGTGACGATCTGCGAACGCCGATAGGCACCTGTGGCGACTGCCGCGGTTGAGTCGAGCGAATTGCCATCGGCATCGGCGTAGCGAATGTCGGCAACGGCGGCTTGGGCGTATCGCGCGTGAATCTGCTGCAAACCGAAATAGCTGCGCAAGGTATTCTCGATGCCGCCTTGCCTTACCAGAAAGCCCGTGTGACCGAAGGCCAGTGTGCCGGCTAGGAACTGATCGAGCCTCGCCTGCTGCTGTTCGGGCGTTCTGCCCATCTGCTCCCCGCGTCCGAAAAACATGCCCGGATTACCCATGCCGAAGTTGCAGCACAGCGGGTGCATCTTGCGAAGGTCGAAATCGACCAGCCACGGATTCTCGTTCAGCCGGGCCAGTTGATCTTGGCCGTAGTTGCCGTCGGTCAGGCCGCAGTAGTACCAGTGGTTGTTTCCTTCGCTGTAGACGGGCCCGTTCCAGGTCTTCTTCTGGTGAAGCATGATTTCGCCGTAGGCGTAAAACGTGGCGGCAAACGTACCGGCGCCCGGTACGCGTGCATCAAAATCGCAGTACTGCCACGGACGCACGGCCGTGTGAACATCGCAGTAGGCTGTGTCGAGCTGGAACTTGTTTTGGATGATCGGTGCCAGACGCGATTCGTACTCGACTGCCCTGGCCGGTTTGGGGTTATAGCAGCGTGGCCACGCCGTTCGCCACTCGCCGTCCGACTGCCGCGTCACCATGTCTTCATGCCAATGCTCGTTGACAGGGGCGAAATCTGTGTAGTTGTTGTAGATTCCATAGCGAAATCCCAACGCACGGATCTTGCGGGCATACTCCGCCTGCGATTCATCGCCGCCTTTACCCGGTGCGGCGCGAGTGCGGAACGTGAAGCTCTCGCCGCCGTCGCGCCAACCGGTTTCGTGGTCGGTCAATGCGATCTTGGTCATGCCGTAACGGGCGATACGCTTCCACTGCGCATAATCTCGCTCGCGATCGCTGGCACCGTGAGCCCGCCAAACGCGGTCGCCTGTGACGTGCATCCAAGGCGACTCTGGATTTGGGATATTGGGGAAGACCTCCTCGAAACGAGGCGAGACGGTAAGAAAGAGACGCTCGAAACAGTCGTTCCGTCGGCCGTTGGTCTTTGGTTGATACCGCGATCCGCCGTTGCAAGTCGCGCCGGAGGAATCTACTTCGTTCTTGAACCAGAGTTCCGACGCGCTGGATCGGGTGTGATCGACCAATCCCATCGTGAACAGTGGTCGTTCGGCTGGACCGGAAACCAATACGGCCGGACGCTGGCTGCCTCCGGCCAAATAGGGCAGCGTCACCAGCCGGGGCTTGTCCAGTCCGACGGCGCGGCCGAAACGAACTTCCTCCGCAACGCCGCCCGCGCACGTAACGTCGATCACCAGCGACTTCTGCCATAGGCGAAGCGTATACGTTACCTCGGCCTCCTGGTCATCCCAGCGACACTGCCATCGCGTCATCAACGCATCGTCCTGCCGTTCGCAGGCGAGCAAGTTTGCCTTTGTTGGCAGCACGGGCATATCGCCCTTGCCACGGTGGAAATACACACCGCCATCGGCCATCGGTCGAAAACGAACGGCTCGACCCTCGCGTTCCCATTCGGCAGTTACGTCACCAAGCGTGCCCGATGCCGGCCGATATTTGTAGACCAACCGCCCATCGTCGCCTGCATAGACGAACGCGTAAGTCTCGCCCTCTTGCTTCAGCGATACCTCGAAATCGCCGGTCAGATTGTCTGGCAAGATCGTTTCGGGGCGGTTGGGAAACGGAAGGCGTCCCGGACCGATGTTCGTGCCGACGCTTTGACCGGGAAACGGTTCGACGCCACGCTGCGGACGGGGTTCGAAGCTCAACGGCGGTAGCGGCTCGCGATAGAAGCATAGATTGTCGAAATACAGGCAGCGGTCTTCGCGATTGCGTCCGCCCGTGATTTCCAGCCCTTCCCAGGTGGCCCCTTCGCCCAGTGCGGCGTTCTGGTCGGGCGTCAGCCGCCGGTGCATCAACCACCATTCTCTCCAACGGACGGTTCCCAAGCCGATACGCAACTCGTTTCCGGACGCCGAGCGATACAACAGCGTCACGGTCACTGGCGGCGTCGAGCGATCGGGGCTGAATGCCCAGTTGTTGCCGTATACCCACAGATTCACGCAGTCGCACTCCGCCGGAACCGCAAAAGGGCGGGCGGGCCGCACGACCACCGTTGGCCTGTGTCCTTCGCAGCGGTATGCCAGTTTGCCAACATACATACCCCAAAGCTGCTGTTCTCGCGAGCGTTCGAAATGCGCTACGGCGTCCCGGCACTCGACCGTCCATCCGTCCAGATCTTCGAAATCCACCTGTGGCGGTCGCGTATCGTTCGTTCGTCCCGCCCACTCCATCTCATAGGGTACGCGGCCAACGACTTCTTCTGCGCCGAATATCGCGGTTTCTGTCAACCAGAGCAGGCAACATGCTCCGACCGAGGCGGGCAGGATCCGGCGGACTGTGTCGATCATGGTTGTGTCCTCTATCGCTTTGCACTGCGACGTAGTTGCGGCGAAAGGTAGGTCCCGCTTGCCGAGCGGGACCTGGAACTGGGTAGCACCGTTCTTCCCGCCCCAGAGGTCCCGCTCGGCAAGCGGGACCTACTTTCTCAGTGACCTTCGTCGGCTTTCGGTCAGCCGACACAGAGCTTTCGCCGATCTGCAGTCGTGCCTCATCCGTAGCAAATGAACCAATCCAGCGAGATGCCGAGCAGGTAGTGCTGGCCCATTCCGGAAAGTACCGAGCGCGTTCGAAGTGCCAGCATTCCCCAGAGCAGCCCGGCAAATACGGCACCGAACACCTCGGATGCCGGATCGCCGATGTGTAATAGCGCCGAGGCGAGCATCTGGACGAGCACGGCATTGGCATCGCCCAACGAGTCGCGCAGGCCGAATAGCATGAATCCGCGGAAGTAGAATTCCCAGCCCACGTAGAAAAGCAGCATTGTCGCTGCATGTAACGCGAACATCAGTGCTGACTGTCCCGCTTCTGGGTTGATGGGAAATTTGTCCAGCAGTGATGCATCCTTGGATCCGATGTAGCCGGCCAGCAAGAACACGGGGGCCAAGATCAGGAACGAACGCAGCGTCCGCTTGCGGAAGCCGAACCCCGCACCGTAGTCTCGCAAACGCTCGCCCAAGACTCGCTTGATGATGAACACCGGCACCGCACCCATCAACAAGAAGCAGCTCACGAAATATAAGATGGCGCCGATGACCTGCGGGGTGGCGACCCGCGGGCCGCTCATTTCGAAGTAGTAGGCGTAGATGTCCGCCGAGCAGAAGTACTTCCAGGCGAGCAGCAGCAGACAGGAAACCAGTAGGATCACGGTCGGTTTGAATTGTCGGCCACGGAAGGCGTCGGCCACCGGTTGAGGTATTCTCACGAGCGTTCCTTTCGAAGTCGCTGCAGCCACTCGTACGTGACACGGATGCCCTGTTCCAACGACATGGGGGCGTAGCCAAGCTCCCGAACGGCTTTATCCGAACGGTACGCCCAATCTGCAAAAAACGTACGCACCCATCCCGGCGTGATGATCGGATAGACGCCGAACCATTGGGCTCGCTTCTTCTGGCACCAAGCGAAGGCGAGCGGCCCCACACGCCATAGCGGTAGCTGAAAATGCCGTTTTCCGCTCACGCGGTCAATCGTTCGGAAGAACTCTTTCAAGCTGACATTCTCGCCGCCCAGGATATATCGTTCACCAACCCGGCCTTTTTCCATCGCCAGGAGATGACCTTCGACGACGTCGTCGACCATGACGTAGTTCCCAACGTTGACGCCGCGATTCGGTAGAATCGGCAGTCTGCCGCGGTCGTAATCGTCGATCAGCCGGGCCACGGAATTGCCTTCGGTCAAATGCCCCGGTCCGTAGACCCGCGTCGGGTTCACGATCACCACGGGAAAACCCTCGGCCGCCCTTTCGAGGGCCTCGGCTTCGGCGACAGTCTTCGTTTCTTCGTATTCCGTGAGATACCGGTTGGTGACGCGCGGCATTTCTTCGTCGCCGATTACACCCGGCGGCCTGGGACCCAGCGTTCTGACGGTGGACGTGAGGACGACGCGTTCGACATTATGCTGCTCGGTAGCCGCAAACACATTGCGCATCCCGTCGACGTTGATTCTCTCGTACCTATTGGGATCGCGATTCCAGACCTTTGCGTATGCAGCCAGATGGAATACGCGGCGGCAACCTGCCAATCCGCGCACGAGCGAATCACGATCCGTGATGTCGCCGCGAACCAGTTCGACCAGTTCGTGCTCGAGCGGCGACGGTCCGTCCGCACCGGGGGGTGGTTCGAGGCGGTCGCGTCGGACGAGCGCTCGAACCGGCTGCCCGAGCTGGACAAGGGCCTGGACGAGCCTTGTGCCGATGAAGCCCGTTGCCCCAGTAACGAAGATCGGATCCACGCTGCTTGTCACCTGTTGTCAACCCCAATCATCGTACCGCGGAATAAACCGGTTAGCCGCCCGTCGAAATCTTGACCATCACCGTCTTGGCCAATTCCTTACCCGGAACGTGGGCCGACGCCGCGATTTCCTGGGCGGTGAAGGCCGGCGAATGCTGGATCGTTACGTAACGGACACCGTTGTCGTCCAGGAACTGCTTCAGTTTTTGCACGGGCATAGCGACCTCCTTCTGGCTCAGAGCCTACGGAACGTAACCGCAGCCACGCTGCGAACGAAGTCAAACGCGATTTCGCGTCTTTTTGCCCGTTCAGTTGTCTATTTGCAGGATACATTCTAAGCCGCGACATGGCAACGATCCAATCGCAGTACCTTCATATCGGTATCACTTCTGGCCATGTCAGTTTAGGCCATCACCCGCGCTGCGCTCACACTGACGAGGTCAGGCTGAGTTTGCCGAGGAACCGGCGAATACGGGAACGACGACTCGCGCACGTCGGCCCAACTGGGCCGATAACGCGACGATAACGGAGTCGACGCATGAAAACGGAAATGCCTCCCGACATGACGTCACAGTCGAATCAGCCGCCATGCAAGTCAAAACTGCGCACGCATAACCCGAATACGCAGCGGCCGTCGGTCCGGATAGGCATAGATTATCGACGGCGAATCATCGGAACAGCGCAGAAAACCGCCAGTACTCTGTGAGTCCACGCCATGAAAACAACCCGAAAAACTGCGGAGTGATTCGCCTGCTTCACTGGAACCTGTCGATCAACGGCTCGGAGACGTAAGGAGTTGTTGTCTTGTTCGCGCGGACAAATGTCTGTGCGTCCGGAATTATTGTTCTTGCAGGAGTGGCGAAAGATGAATTGGATTACTATTTCCCGCAATGCCGCCGGAGCGGCGGTTTTGCTGGCGGTGATGGCCGCAGCCATCTCAGGATCTACGGCGTTCGCCCAGCAGCCGGTTTCGTACACCAACGAGTTGGCAGCTTTGGAGGCCCGTATTGCCGAACTGGAAAACATGGAGTACATGCAGGAGGAACGCGTCGTATACGCACAGCCTGGCTTGGCGACCGACGGTTCGCCTGCCTGGATCACCGAATTCGATTACCTGTATTGGACCCAGCGCAACGCATCAAACCAATATGGTATTACCGACATTGGTGGCGTTCAGGATCGGGGGGCGGTGGGAACGGTACTCGCCATTGACACCGATTACGCTACGGGATTTCGCTTTGCCGTCGGCAGGCGTTTTTCCCAAGGTGGCGCGGGTGGACCCGAGTTTGTTTTCCGCTACACAGACTTCGATACCCAGGCAACGGAGCGACATATCGGATCGCTGCGAGCGTCCTTCATCAGCAGCGACAACAGCGAGAACGACGATATCGACAACACGCTCACCGGAACGCCAAACACCATAACGCCGGATGATCGCGCGACACAAGCCAGCGCATTGCTGCGTTTCAATTACCAGACGTACGATTTGGAACTCGCTCAGTCCCTGATCCTCGCCGACTCGCTTACACTACGGCTCAGCGGGGGTGGCCGCGCGGCCGACGTCGGCCAGTCGTTCCAAGTGACCTATACGGGCGGCGATTTCCAGACGGCGTTTTCGCCATTTCAAGAGACCGAATACACGGGCGGTGGTTTGATCATGGGCACGGACCTTCGCTGGTACGTGTTACCCTCGTTGACATTCGACATTGGCGCCAAAGGCGGCCTGCTGGTGGGAACCATGCAGACTCGTACGTTCATCCCGGACGACGAACCGGGCGTGCCGACGGACGTTAGATACGACGAAACGCGTCTGACGCCGATTGTCGAGATGACCGCCGCCGTGACCTACCGTGGTCAGTTCCGCCGAGTGCAATGGGACGCCAGCGCGGGATACCAATTGACGAATTGGTTCAATGTGGCCGACTCGCGCGTGTTCAGCGACTCGCACATGGAGGGTCAAAACGTTCATCTGCTGAACGACCTCGCCATTGATGGCTTCTATGCGCGCGTTGGTTTCGGATTCTAATCGTGACATTCCCTCCGTGCTTGGCAGCGATCCCGTGCTTCGGCGCGGGATCGCTGCGTGGGTTTGCGAGTTGATTTCGTCGACGGCGAGTTCCATTTCCGACGAGTTCAGCCATTTGCTCAGAAAATCTCGACAAACGCAAATGAAGCAACACGCCTACATCCAATTCTGGTCTCTTTCGGATATAATCGAATTGGCATCGCAAGGGCCCACGTGAGTCCTGACGTGGGCCGTTACTTGCCCGGGCCTGTAACGCTCGGCTCTTCGACACGGGCCGCATGGGCCCAAGACCCTGCGGATCAATTCGTCGTTCCGTAGCCGACAGCGGTTCAGCGAAAGTTGGTTCAGCAGCTCGGCGATAGCTCTTACGCCGTGCGCGATGCCGCGAAGAAGTTCATCAGCCAGGAAGGGACGGCTCGTCAGCCGGCCTTCAACGTGATTCATGCGTCGGCCTGAGAGAATGGCAGGAACAAATAGTTATGCGCAAACCCCTGGTGTACGCGATATTAGGCGTTGTTCTCGCGGCGGCCGGTGTTCTGGTCGCTTGGTTCGTCGCCTTTCGCGAACCCACTGTGCGGATCGACGAAGTCCTCGCTGCTTACGAGGAGAACAGGGAATACGGCAGATTGACGATCGACTACCCGCTCGACCAGACGCTGTTCCCACCGGAAATCCCGGCTCCCACTTTCCGCTGGCAAGACGACGGAACCGATTCGGACACGTGGCTGGTCACAATCCGCTTTCAGGATGGCGGTGAGCGGACGAGTTTCTTGACCCGCGATGTGCGGTGGGCGCCTACAGACGACCAGTGGGAAACCATCAAACGCCGCAGCCGGGAGAAAGAAGCAGCGATCACCGTCCTCGGCATCCGCCGCAAAGACCCCCAACAAATCCTCTCAGGTGCGAATGTCTCCATCAGCACATCCGCGGACGAAGTGGGAGCCCCCCTGTTCTATCGCGAAGTCCATCTGCCCTTTGTGGAGGCCGTCGCAGACCCGGCTTCCTACATCCGGTGGCGGTTCGGCGAGATCTCGTCCAAAGAGCAGCCTCCGGTCGTGTTGGAGAAGCTGCCGGTGTGTGGTAACTGCCACTCTTTTTCCGCCGATGGCACCTGCCTTGGGATGGACGTCGACTACGCCAATGACAAAGGGTCCTACGTGATTTGCCCCGTGACCGAGGAGATCATTCTGGACAACAACAAGATCATCACGTGGTGTGACTACAAGCGGGAGGACGAAGACGAGACCTTCGGCCTTCTGTCGCAGGTTTCCCCGGACGGCAGGTACGTGGTGAGTACGGTGAAGGACTTCTCCGTTTTCGTTCCTTTGGACGATCTGGAATTCAGCCAGCTATTTTTTCCGGTCAAAGGGATTCTGGTCGTCTATGACCGGAGTACAGGGGAGTTTCGCGCACTGCCTGGCGCTGATGACAAGCGGTTTGTTCAGAGCAATCCGGTCTGGAGCCCCGACGGGAAGTACATCGTTTTTGCCCGGAACGAAGCGTACTACCCGAAGAAGATGCGCAAGAAGAAGTCGGTGCTCCTGGACCGCGAGGACTGCGCCGAGTTCATTGATGGTAGCAGGAAGTTCAAGTTCGACCTTTACCGGATTCTTTTCAACGATGGCCAGGGAGGCAAGCCGGAGCCGTTGGCCGGTGCTGCGAATGATGGAATGAGCAATTACTTTCCCAAATACTCGCCCGACGGCAAGTGGATCGTTTTCTGCAAGGCCGAGAGCTTCATGCTGCTCCAACCGGGCAGCGAACTCTACATCATTCCATCCGAGGGCGGCGAGGCCAGGAAGCTTCGCTGCAATTCCCGCAGGATGAACTCCTGGCACAGTTGGTCACCCAACGGCCGCTGGCTGGTGTTCTCTTCCAAAGCCCGCTCGCCCTACACCCAGCTTCTCTTGACTCACATCGACGCAGATGGGCGGAGCAGTCCTGCGGTCGAACTGGATCGATTCACGACGTCCGAGACGGCCGCCAACATCCCCGAGTTCGTCAATACGACGCCCGGCGCGATCAAGACCATTCGCCAGCAATTTGTCGACGGCGAATCCTACTTCCGAGCCGGCCTCGGCGCCTTCCATACCGAAGACTTCGACGCCGCAGAGCGGGCTTACCGCATGGCGTTTTCGCTCGACCCAAACCACGCGGAAGCGGTCCACGGCCTGGGCGTCGTCTTGGCGCTCAAAGAGAAGTACGACGAGGCGGAGGGATTCTTCCTCAAGGCGATTGAACTCGACCCCGACTTCGGCAACGCCTACAAGGACCTTGGTTCGGCCAGAGGCCGGCAGGGCAAGTTCCAGGAGGCCGTCGAGCCGTTGCGCAAGGCGCTGCAAATCGATCCGGATGATGTCGACTCCCACATGATGCTGGGAGCGACGCTGTCGGGACTCGGCCGAATCAAGGAAGGTCAGGCCCATATGGACATGGCAATCCGCTTGGATGGGACGTACGAAGACGCTCGCGCAAGTGTCGACGCGGCGGATGGCCTCCTCACGACGGGGAAACTGGACGAGGCCGCAAGCCATTACCGCCGCGCCGTCGAACTGGGGCCCGATTATATACCGGCCCTGGTTGGCTTGGCCTCCGTGCTCGCTACGGCCAATGAAGAGAACCTGCGTGACGGCAAGGAAGCGGTCGCGCTGGCCGAAAGGGCTTGCAGGTTGACCCGCCACACCGACGCGGCCGCAATGGCCGTATTGGCGGCCGGACATGCCGAGAACGGGCAGTTTCCAAACGCCGCACTCGTCGCCGAACGGGCACTCCAGGCGGCTCGCCGCGTGGAAAAGGAATCACTTGCCAATTGGATCGAGCAAGAACTGGAACGCTACCGACAGAATAAGCCTTCCCGACGCTCCATTGGTCCTTGGCCTGCAGGCGATCCGGAACCGTCCAATTGAGCCACGCTCGTAGTTTTGCGTATAATCGAGATGGTATCGCAAGACCCTACGTGAGGTTTCTGACATGGTCCGTTACTTGACGCTTGGCGTGAACTGGCTTTTAGTGCTCGGCTTGTCGACGCGGGCCGTAGGGGCCGAAGACACTGCCGATCGACTCGTCGATCCGCAGCCGACAGCGGCTCAGCGGGAGCTGGTTCAGCAGCTTGGCGACAGCACTTACGTCGTGCGCGATGCTGCGGAGAAGAAGCTCGTCAGTCAGGGCCTCGCGGCAAAAGGGGTCCTGATGGAGGCGCTAAACGATGCGGACTTGGAGGTTCGCATTCGAGTTCATCACATCCTGGCCTGCGTGCTGCAAAGCGAACTGGAGGCCCGACTTACGGCGTTCATTGACGATGCCGAGGGCAAAGAGGATCACGGTCTGCCGGGGTGGAAACGGTACAAGGATGCTGTTGGTGGCGATCGCGATGCCCGCAAGCTGTTCGCGGAGATGGTCCGCTCCGAAGCGTCGTTGTTGTCGGCTTGCGAGAAGGGCTCGGCCGAATTGCCCCAATTGTTCGCCTTTCGCGTGGCTTCGCTACAGCCGAACGTGGCGGGCGGAATCAACCAGACCAACGAAATTCCGCCGCAGACGATGGCCACGTTGCTGCTGATCGGCTCGGATAAGGCCGTGGGGCAGAATTCCCTGGGCATGAGTCAATTGTACTCGCTGTTGAATCAGCAGCCGGTGCAGCAGGCGATCACCGGTGGCAAACATACATCGGTCCTGGTCAAGTTGCTGGAGGAATGGGTGACTTCCGGCACTTCCACGACTTCGCACTACGGAATGATGCTGGCCTTGAAATACGATCTCCAGAAAGCGGCGCTACAGCAGGCCAAGAAGATAATCAGCCAGCGGACCACGTCGACGTCGATGTTGCAGTATGCCATTATCGCCATTGGCAAGTACGGTGGCGAGGAACACATCCCGTTACTCAAGTCGCTGTTGGAAAACAAGACGGTCTGCCATACGTGGAGCAACCAGGCGCTGAAGAAGAACGGCTCGATCAAGATCGAGGTGCGCGACGTGGCGCTCGTCATTTTGCTACGGCTCTTGGGCAAAGATCCCGCGCAATACGGTTTCAAACTGCTCCGCGAGAGTCCGGACACGCTGTACTATGTCTACACGTTCGGTTTCATCGAAGACAAGGAACGCGAAGCGGCCCACGCGAAGTGGACTGAGGAGTCCAAGATGGAAGCGGAGTGAATCCCGATTCGCACCGTTGTATTGTTCCATGTTATCGAGGATAATTAAGTGGGACTAACGAATGCTGAGGCAATAGGCAGATGACTGCAGTGACCATCTTACCCATCCTGAGCGATCGCGGCGGCACGGAGTATCGAGCAATTGCCGGCCATCACCAGTCGTCGGGAAAGACTGTCGGAGAGGCGTTGGACGCTTTGACGCATGAACTCACGAGCGAAGAGCTTGGGACGTTGGTCGTCGTTCAACATCAGAAGCCGGATCCCCTCTTCACCGCTGAGCAGCAAGAGCGTCTGAAGGAACTCATGGAATGCTGGCGAACTGCGCGGGACAGTGACTCGTCACTTTCCCGAGAAGAACAAACGGAGTTGGACGCTCTGGTGGAAGCCGAAGTGCGTGCGGCGACCGACCGGGCGACCGCGTTGGCCGACGAGCTGCGTTCATGAATCCGCATTACTCTTCTGTCGCCAGACGCGCTCGCCATTGCTGCGAGTACTGCCACGCTCCCGAAGTCATTTTCAACTTCCCCTTCGAGGTCGAACACGTCATCCCTGTGACGCGAGGCGGCCTGGAGCACGACAGCAACCTGGCCCTTTCGTGCCGTTCGTGCAATCTTCGCAAGAGCGACCACATCGAAGTGTTTGATACTGAGTCCGAATCAAGCGTTCCGTTATTTCATCCGCGCCGGAATCTGTGGGCTGAGCACTTCGGCGTTGATATCGATACGGGCACGATCGTGGGAAGAACGCCGACTGGACGAGCTACGATAGAAAAGTTGCGAATGAACGCGCCGACGCAGTTGATGGCGAGGCGACACTGGATGAAACTGGGATTGTTTCCATAACGCAGCGAAGTCAGAAGACAGGAGAGAAGCCGATGAAGAACGAAATCACTCGACGCGCGTTCAACAAAACCAGTGCCGCGACCGCCTTGGGGCTGGCGGCGACGACAACTGCTGTTGCCCGAGCTTCAACGATTCAAGGAGCCAACGATCGCGTTCGACTCGGGTTTATCGGCGTCGCCAATCGGGGCGGCCAACTGATCGATGCGTTCATGGCGCAAGACGACATCCAGATCGTGGCTCTGTGCGACGTGGACCAAAACACGCTGGCCAAGGTCAACGAAAAGGTAGGCGGCGGAAAAGAGACGTGCGGGGATTTTCGCAAATTGATCGAACGCAAGGACATCGACGCCGTGGTGATTGCCACGCCCGACCATTGGCACGCGATTCAAACGGTCATGGCGTGCGATGCGGGAAAGGACGTTTACGTAGAAAAGCCGCTGTCGATCACCATCCACGAAGGTCGGCGTATGGTCGAGGCGGCTCGGCGCAACAACCGCGTGGTCCAGGTGGGCACGCACCGTCGCAGTTCGCCGTTGTACCGGGATTTGGTCGAACGTACCATGCGCGGCGACTTTGGCCGAATCTGTGTCAGCACGGCGTACCGATTGAGCAACATGTATCCCGCAGGGATCGGCAAGCAGAAACCGGCGGCCCCGCCCAAGGAACTGGATTGGGACATGTGGCTGGGGCCGCGGCCCAAACGACCTTATCAGGAGAATATCGCTCCGTACAAGTTCCGCTGGTGGGAACTGTACTCGTCGCAGATGGGGAATTGGGGAGTCCATTTTCTGGACGCAATCCGCTGGTGTACCGGCGAGTTGGCTCCGTCGGCCGTATGCACCGTAGGCGGACAGTACGCGGTGGACGACGATCGGACGATCCCCGACACACTGCAGGCCAACTTCGAATTTGCCTCGGGACGCTTGGCCATTTTCGGACAGTACGAAACCAGCGGCAACAAGCCATTCCCGTACGGCGAGATCGAGTTGCGCGGTACGAAGGGCACCGTCTATGTCGACGGACGCGGATACCACGTGGCACCCGAACGTGGCGGCCAATTCCAGGACCGCACGCCAAGAATGGATCCGGAGGAGGTCCAGGCCACGGGCGACAACCGCAACCTGACGGCGTTGCACGCCCGCAATTTCCTGGACTGCATGCGGACGCGTGAGAAACCCAACGCCGATGTCGAGATCGGCCACCGTTCGACATCCTTCAGCCTGATGTCCAACATCTCGCTGAAAGTCGGCCAACGCCTTCTGTGGGACGCCGAGAACGAACGTTTCACCAACTCGGACGAGGCGAACGAACTGCTGCACTACGAGTACCGAAAGCCGTGGACTCTGGGTTGAACGGTGTCTTCCTCTCGGCTCTCGTTTGCCGGGGATGCAGCGTCGGATTCCAGGTTTCGAGTCCGACGTGCTGCGGCGGGGTACTTCCCGAACTCCGCACTGGTCATGACGCCCGCGCCTTAGCGCATCCGTCCGAGAACACGGTTGACAGCTAGCCTTGAGAGGTCGCCTTCGAGCGAGACGGTGATTTGGTGCGTGCGCCGTTATCTTTGTTTCGACAACTGGCCTCGCAGGCACGCACTTGGCGAATCTTGGGCGCGCGTGAAACCAGGGTTCCGTGCAGCCAGCCAGCCAGAGTCTCCGCTGCGACGCCGTTCAGAACCTCCAGATTCTCTGACATCTGACGAATTGCCTCGTCTCTGGACTGTTCGGGCAACCGTTGCCAGTTGTCAACAGAAATCCTCAAGATTGCTGCGGCCTCAGATGGGAGTCCCTTTTCCACGTCCCCCAGGCTGGCTCCTCGCAGTAGCACTTGCCACTGTCCACCGCCCGGCCCCAAGATGTCGAGGCCGATGGTCAACGGCATATCCAATCGGTCCGTCCCGCTCAACCCGTCCGAAGTCTGCGTCTGCGTCTGCGTTGCGGTATTATCCAGTGAGTCGTCCACCCAAAAGGGAACCACCGCTTTCGGCGGACGCCGTTTGCCCCAACGATCCTCCTCGCCATACTTCCAAAACCGGTGCAACATGGCCTCGTCGATCTTCGGACAAGGGAGATCCCCGGCGAACCTATCCGTGTTGGTCGTGTCAAACGTCGGGTCGGTTGCTTCGTACGATTGGTAAATCTCCCTGTTTTCTTGAAAAGCCTTGTCCATGTCGCCGGCGCTGCCCGCCGCGTTCGCTTCCGGCCCAAAAAACTCGACGCCATAAGAATTGAAGTACTTGTAGCCGGCCTCGATGATCTCCCTGGGCGTGAGCGGATCCTTGGGGCTAAGGTGATACGTACCGCCGTGGGCCTCCGGTGTCTCGAACAGCCGACAGAGGACTGCGGAGGTCCAATCGACCGGCACGATATTCCGTTTCTCCTCACCGGTCATGTTCAGACGTACCGGTGTGTATCTGCGGCCGTCAGGCTGGGGCTCTTGATTCCATACCAGCACGCTTATCAGTCTCAGGTATGTATACAACCCGTGATACGTGTTCGTGTATCCGGATTCCGAGTCGCCGGCGATAACGACGGGCCGATAGACTGTGAGCTGTTCCAGGAAATCAGCGTCGCGGACCATTTTCTCGGCAAGGAACTTGCTGTGCTCGTAGTCGTTGCGGAAGTCCTGTCCACAGTCGAGTTCATCCTCGCGAATTACACCCGGTCGCGTTCCGCAGACGTAGGCGGTGGAAACGTAGTGCAGGTCGAGAATCCCCAGCTCGCGGCACGCATCTAACGTATTCCGTGTGCCACCTAAGTTCGTCCGCCACGGATCGTCATTTCGGTCCTTCCCGTGGAACGTCAACACGGCCGCGTTGTGGATGATACGATCGCAGTTCTCCGCGACCCACTCGCGATCCGACGGCTTCAAGCCGAGACCGGGCTGGTTGACGTCACCTTCGAGACAGATCGGGCGAGGCATAGGCTGGCCCGACAGAGCTTCCCACATCTGCAGAATAGCTTCGGTTCTCTCGCGAGCCGTTTCCTTCCGGCTCGACCGAACGAGAACCGCAAGCCGATGGCCGCGGCTAAGAAGATCGCGAATCAGATAGCGGCCAACCAGCCCAGTAGCGCCGGTCAACAACGTATAATACGACACTGGCACAACCCTCAACCCAACGTTGCACTACCCCGCGATGGTCATCCAGTGACGTGGATTTCCGTAAACGCTACATGCTACTGCGTCCACGGCACCATGGCAATAGGCTGAATAGGGAATTCAGGGGCCGTCCACGTCCTTGGCCACCGCAACCTATCACCTCATTCTCCGGCCATTCCAGACATGCCTACCGTCGGCTGGCAAGTTGGCCCAACTTGAAGGCAAGACAGCACTCCGGGCAAGTGGCAGCCCTGCTTGCCGGAATTCTTGCTGGATCCATGTTGTCCGTACCATGGCGGCGCGAGCGGAGAGTATTACCGCTGTCCACAGCCACGCCTCGATTCGTCATTACGCTCCGCAAAACCGATCGAGACTACCCACACGTCAGACCGTTCGTGAATCTAACGTTTTCGCTAGCCCGTAAGAGGTGCGTCTTCGGCCGAATTCCATTTGCGCAAGGCCGAGTCCACAATCTCTTGCTTCGAAGGGTCGTCAGAGGCTAGATTTCTCTGACATCACGTGTTTCCCTCTTTACGTGACCAACACGTCTTTGAGACAAGAGTTATCCTCGCCGAAAGAAGATCAACATGTTGGTCCGCTCTGGAAGAAAATAGCCCCCAATCGCGAAGAACGAGACACGCGGCGACGCCAGCACCATCTCCACCCGCGGAGGCTCCATCGTAACGTCATGCGACATGGCGTGCCAGATTGCCTACGTATCGACAACGGTCCGGAGTTCGCGGCCAAGAAGGTGACCGAGTGGCTGGAGCGGATCGAGCTGAAGACGTTGTTCATCGAACCGGGCAGTCCCTGGGAGAACGGCTACATCGAGTCGTTCAACTGGACCCTGCGTTACGAGTTCTTGAACATCGAGTCGTTTGATATGCTATTGGAGGCCAAAGTGCTGATGGAGCGGTGGCGCGTCGAGTACAATACGATCCGTCCTCGTAGTTCGTTGGGCTATCGACCACCGGCGCCGGAAGCGATCCCGCCGTGGACCGAATCGGCAAGACGGAACTTGCGGCAAGAGATTCTACTCAGAGAAGATGATATGCTAACTCTAGGATAGAGAGTGGTACCGTCCGTGGGGGCAGGTCAATAGGATACCTAGCGTTGAACATTGAGAAGCCGGAGCAATTAACCACCAACCCGAAGACCTGCACAGGCCTCGCCTTTTAGGTTGTCTAGTATCTGCAAGGATTTAGGTAATTGTGAACTATCTATTTTCTGTCATAATTCGCGTCGTCGCATTTCTCTCCAGGTTTTACCCTCGCAAGAACTGGAAGAACGGAGACAGATTACGCATTCTATTATCTGGCTATAACGGCACTAGAAACACGGGAGCCGATGCGCGAGTCCAAGAGATAATCCGCCAACTTCATTTGCTATTCGGAAAAGACATAGACATTGGGCTTGTGGTAAAAAGCAAGGCAGCGTTTGCTGAATACACAGAAGAATACACAGAAACTGTTCGCTTGATAGAAGTACGTCCGGCACTTATTGTCCTTGATGTGTTACATGAGTGCAGTCGGTATCATATGGCCATTTTGTGCGAAGGCTCCACCCTGAAGAGCAAATTTGCAAATGCGCTGACACTGCTTTATTGCTTGGTTGCCGGCATCATGCGATCACAGAACAAACCATGCCTTGCATACGGTTCAGAAGCTGGCGACATGGATGCATACGTAAGAAATGTGGCTGCATCGCTCTGTAGAGACACCTATTTTATCGCTCGCACACAGAATTCCCTGGATATCATTCGACGTCTGGGTTTAAGCGGTCATGTAGGCACGGATACTGCTTGGTCTTTTCCTGTAAGAAGAGATTTGAAACAGTTATTTCGCAATGAGTGGAAAGCCTTGGGGTGGGATCCAAGCACTCGCGTAGTCGGCATAGCGCCGATCAATCCGTTTTGGTGGCCTGTGGAAATATCTATCTTCAAATGGATAAGAAGCTGGTTTACAGGAAATTGGGAAGATCAATATGCTTTGTTCTTCTATTTTTCGAGTTCGAAGGAAAGGAGAAAGCAGTTTGAACATTACATCAGCAATTTGGCGCAAGCGGTAGAAGAATTGAGAACAAAGAGTAATGTGAATGTGGTTATTCTAGGCATGGAAGCATTGGATCGGAGAGCATGTGAACAACTAAAGGAAAGATTGTCCTTTAGTGTGCCAGTGTATTTGTCCGTGGATTATAACACCTATGAGTTAACCGCAATTCTAAATTCTCTGTCGCTACTAATTACCTCGCGTTACCACGCACGTGGATTGTCCATGCAGTCTAGTGTCCCGGCGATTGCCGTATCTATGGATGAGCGGTTGTGCAACGTATTTGAGGAGCTGGGGATGCGAGACCAATCTTGTTTTGGTGTTTCCGACGAAGGTTTGGCGCTACGTATTCGCGATACTGCGGACAGGATGCTGGAGGATCCTGAGCCCGCTGAACACCGCATAGGAACTCAGTATTTGGAGTACCGGAAGAGAATGGGAGAAATGGGCCTTTTCTTGAAGGAGTTTGTAAAGCAGAAGTTTCCGGACGTGAAAGTGAACTCCTCCATAAGCACCTGGCAGGATGCAGTCCCTCAGTAACGCACTTCTGAGGCCGAACGAGGTGACAATGAACCGACAGCGACCGTCTACGGGCTAAAGGCGTCGCTTTTTTTTCGTGGCAGTCGATGTGTCGCTACTAGATCGGTAAAGCAATGTTTCCACTACCTCTGACGTGTTTCGAAGAATACATGCTGCACGACGACCGACCGGCATATCCAATGAATGGCGTCTTTCGCCTTCGTTTCGCCGGGCATTTGGATCGAGAGGCATTTGAAGCCGCATTAGCAAGCGCTGTCCAACGGCACCCGCTGCTGCGAGCAACGATCGACCGAAAAAGCAAGAGACGACCAAGATGGATCGATCACCCGGATTGGCTTCCGACCGTCCAGTGGCAGGCCGAAACGAATCCGAACGGACTTCCGTCAGCAACCCATATTGACTTGACTCAGGAACCCGGAACTCGGGTTTGGATAGTCGACCGCGAAGACGGCCATGACGTCGTGCTGCAAGCACATCATTGCTGTACTGATGCGATCGGCATGAGCAAGGTATTCGAAGATCTGCTCATCGGTTACGCACTTAACCAAGGAATCACCGATCCTGTCGACTCGCTTCCCGAATTGGCAACGAACCGGTTGGCTGGACGCGGAGCGCCAGGGCTGAACGCATGGAAGTTCCTCAGAATGTCTCACAAGCAGGCCATTGGACTACACGGTGTCAGGAAATTCGTAATGCACTCGGCAGTTCCGTTGGCACAGGCAGATGCCGACATCGACGAAACGGTTCCACCGGCGACGTTTCCCAATCCACAGGCATTTGATCTGAATTCAAACGAAACGAAAGCTCTGATCGGCACTGCCAAATCGCAGAAGGTTACGGTAAACGATCTGTTGGCTCGGGATCTATTCTTGGCCATAGGAACTTGGCGGAAGGCCAATAACATTGGACATGACCGAGACTGGCTACGCCTTTCCGTACCGATGAATCTTAGAACACCGAACGACCAATCAATGCCTATGGCGAATTCTGTCAGTATGTTCTTCCTTGATCGCCAACCTCGATGCTTCTCTGATCCCAGCCGATTGCTCAAAGGCATCTATCGACAGACACAGAGAATAAAACGCCTGGAACTCCAGTACACGTTCATTTTTTCTCTGGGGCTATCGCGTCGTATTCCTGGCGGACTATCGCGAACCACAGCGGTTGACAAATGCCAATCCACAAGCTGCTTGTCAAATCTAGGGCCTGTATTGGCTAGAACGCCATTACCGCGTCACGAAGGACGAATTGTCTCGGGCAACGTCACCCTGGAAGAACTGGACTTCGTCATCCCGTTACGTCCGCTACTGAATGCTGCCTTTTGCGTTTACACATATGCAGGCCGCTTGCGCGTGTTGATGCACTACGACCCCCGTACAATAGCGGAAGACTGTTCCTCTGGTTTACTAGAAACCTACGCCCATCAGATCCGCCAGACAATCCAGCAAAACATGGACAGTTTCTCGTAGGCCCTTCACATCGGACATAGCGATCGAATTAGGCCGGTTCTCCGCTGGTCACGCTGGACCCATGACCACCGATTTCTCGGGCCCGATCCGACAAATAGCAACCGTATTCGTTGTTCATGTTCTGCGCCAGCATCTCCAGTTGCCGAGGGCTAATGAACCCCTTCACGCAGGCTACCTCTTCAAGACAAGCGACCTTCAGGCCTTGCCGATTTTCGATCGTTTCGATGAAGTTTCCAGCCTGTAACAGAGACTCATGGGTTCCGGTGTCCAACCAGGCGAAGCCGCGGCCAAAGGGAATGCAATGTAATTGGCCTCGGCGAAGGTATTCGAGATTCACGTCGGTGATTTCCAGTTCGCCTCTGACGGAAGGATTCAACGCGGCCGCGATCTCCACCACTTGGTTATCGTAGAAGTAGAGCCCCACCACCGCCAGATTGGACTTGGGACGCGCCGGCTTTTCCTCCAACGACAACACTTTTCTCTGGTCGTCCAACTCGGCGACGCCAAACGGGGAGGCGTCCTTCACAGGGTAAGCGAAAACAGTCGCCCCCTCGTGACGCGTGGCCGCTTCGAGCAACATTGGCTGAAAACCCTGGCCGTAGAAGATGTTGTCTCCAAGGATCAGCGCCATGTGATCGGGGCCGACAAATTCCCGTCCAATCGTGAATGCCTGAGCCAAGCCTTTCGGTTCGGGCTGCTGCGCGTATTGCAGAGACACCCCGATGCGCGAACCGTCGCCCAATAATCGCTGAAAACCGGATAAGTCCTGAGGAGTGGAAATCAACAGAATGTCGCGAACGCCGGCCAACATCAGTGTCGACAGCGGATAGTAGATCATCGGCTTGTCATACACGGGCAACAGATGCTTGTTCACCGCGTCGGTGACCGGATAGAGCCGGCTTCCGGAGCCGCCGGCCAAAATGATGCCTTTCCTGCAAGCGGTTTCGGTCATGATTCTTGGGTACTCCTAGGTGCCAAGTCCCAGCCTTTCGCGACGGTAAAACCCGCTACTTGCGCGTTGGACCCAGGTTTCGTTTTCTAAGTACCAGGTTATCGTTTGTTCCAGCCCCGATTCAATATCGTGTTCCGGCCGCCATCCCAATTCGCTTTTGATCTTGGTAGTGTCGATCGCATATCGCCGGTCATGCCCGGGTCGGTCGTGCACAAAAGTGATCAGTGACGAGCAGGGGTGATGAGGCAGTTCGGGGCGCAAGTGGTCCACGATTCTGCAGATGGACTGGACCACCTGCAGGTTCGTGCGCTCACAATCACCGCCGATGTTATAGACCTCCCCTGGCGTTCCTCTGCGCAAAACTGCGCAGATCGCCCGGCAGTGGTCCTCCACGTGTAACCAATCCCGCACTTGTTGGCCATCGCCATAGACGGGCAACGGCTTGCCTTCCAATGCGTTCAGGATCATCAGCGGTACCAGTTTCTCCGGAAACTGTCTCGGACCGTAGTTGTTGGAACAGTTCGTGGTCAATGTCGGCATACCATGCGTTCTATGATAGGCCCGTACAAAATGATTCGCTGCCGCCTTCGAGGCGGAATACGGAGAATTCGGCGCATAGGGAGTCTCTTCGGAGAATCTGCCGGTGGAGCCAAGCGAGCCGTATACTTCGTCGGTGGAGATGTGCAGAAAACGGAACTGAGACTTCTCCGGCTCAGGTAGCTTTCTCCAATAGCGGTACGTGGTTTCCAGCAGCCGGCATGCTCCCACGACGTTCGTCGCCACGAATGGTTCGGGCCCGTCGATCGAGCGATCGACGTGCGTCTCGGCGGCGAAATTGACCACGGCAAGGGGACGGTGCTCGGACAACAGGTCGGACGTTAGCTCTAGATCGGCGATGTCACCGTGCTCGAAACGGAATCTCGTGTCGTCCTGAATTGGTGCCAAAGAATCGAGATTGGCGGCGTACGTCAGTTTGTCAAGCACCACGACACGTGACGTCTCCTCGGCAAGCCACTGCAGAGTGAAGTTGCTGCCGACGAATCCCGCGCCGCCCGTTACTAGGATTGTATTCACTTTCGTATAATTCCGCAGTTGGCCTGTCCTGTCGACACGCAACATGGCCGACAATCTCGTGGATCAGTCTAATGTCAATGCAGTGGTGCTGCTCGAGACAACTACGACGGATTACGCGAGTTTGAACCGATGACGCGCGAACTGGCTCTGATTCCTTTCGCGCTGCCGTCGGAAGCCATCGTAGGGCACGTGGATTGGATTGTCTCTGCCGTGGTACTAGGGGCCCGGATTGCGTCCAGGTTCTCAGGGGCCAACTTCTTTGGTTCGGCCCCCAGCAATCGTCCGACGGGAGAAGCCAAGGCCGCCGCCAGCAGCAGTAGATTGCCCGCTATGGCAGCGAACAGAAGTATGAACATTAGTAATGCGAAGTGCGCCACGGGCATGAACGGACTCAGCACAAAAGGCAATATCCCAAAGCCGCAGATCACGGAGGTCTGCAACATTGCGGTGGCACATTGTTCGTACGCGTACCGGATGGACTCGATTCTGGACATCCCTTGGTCGAGGCCCCTCCGAAGCCAGGTGAGGAAGTGGGACGTATCGTCGACAGCGATGCCCAATGCCACGCTGGCCGTCATCATCGAGCCCACGTCAACGGCTACATCCAGCCAACCCATGACGCCGAAGATCAAAAGGGCTGGAAACACGTTGGGTACCATCGAAATCACACCCGCGGAAAAGCTCCGCGTCAGCACCATCATGGCAGCGGCGATCAGGAGAAAGGCAACCAGAAAGCTGTTTCTCAAATCGACAAGTAGCTGATCCTGAGCCATGGCCACCAGGAAGACGCCCCCAGTGACTTCGGCAGTGACTCCCAAACGTCCCGCCGTATCATCCTCGCGGAGGGAATCGTTCACCTCTCGCTGCAATTGATCGAGGAAGGAGGTATACTCCAGGTCGCCCAGAGCCTTGACGCGTCCACTAATTCTCCACAGCTCCTCGCGCATCTGATGCTCTTTATCCTCGCCCTCCTTTTCGCCCTCCTCGTACACGTAGCGTATGTCGATCAGGCGTTGGCGGTTCTCTTGGATTCGCTGCGCGATCACGCGGCGACGTGCCGTCGCCCGAATGGTGCGGCCTGTGGGAATCTGTGGGATTGGAAGCGGGGCAAATGTAGTCCCGGCGAGAGTTCCACCGACGGCGGGGATCTCGTTGATACGTCTCCTGGTGCGTTCCACCAAGTGCGCTCGCTCACGAAACCGCCTCGCATTCTCGACCATCTCGGCGCTGCTCGATTGCCCGCGTTCCGAAGACTCGCGAGGGTCCTCCGGATCCGGCTCGGGAAACCGTAGTATCACGTCGACCGGAATCAGTGGGCCGACATTCGATTCCAGCCACTCGTAGTTCCGAATGACCTTCGAACGTGCCGAGAACAGGTCTCGCAGACTGACCGACGTGCGAACTCTCGACACGCCGTAGCCGAGCAACGGTGCGCTGATTGCCAACAACAGGAGGATGGTACCCCAACGAGTCGTGGCAAGATGAAAAAGCGGCAACCACCAGGTCCTCCGGCTTCCTTCGCGCGGTGCATTCGAGGCGGAGTCGGCTACCGCTTCGTCGGCCGCTTCACGCCGCCTTCTGCGACCGAAGAGACACTGTATCGACGAGGGCCAGAGCAAGAATAGCAATATCAGGGCGACCACGACCCCCACCGCCGAGAAGATGCCAAATCGCCGGACGGGAACGACTTCGCTGATCATCAGCGAACCCACTCCAAAGGCAGTCGTCACGGCGGCGGCCGTGCATGGTGCCCACCCAACTTTCAGGGCGCGTGACGTGGCGTCCATGCGGCCCACCTCGCCGACGGCCTTCTCGTAATAGCCGGTCATGTGGACTGCGGCGGAGACGGCAAGAACGTAGACCAGCGAGGGCATGGTAATCAGGACGGCGTCCATGTCGATTCCGCAGCAGCGGACTATCGACAGACAGACGCCCCAAGCGAACAAGGCATAGAAGAAGACGGATGCGACAAAGCGCATCTTGCGCAAACACAACCACGCAATGACGATTGCGCACAGGATTGCAATGCCCAACAGAGGCAGGAGCCACTGTTCGCTGACAGCATCAATCGCCACACTGTCGGCGGCAGGGCCACCTAACCGCAATTCTTCGGTGTCCAGGCCGATCGAACGAGCGACATCGTACACCGCCTCCACTGCCGGGGTTCGGTTGATCCAGCCTGCTTTCGATAGAAACACGACCGCGCACGTCGGTGGATCATCTGCCCCGTCAGGTCCGACCAGCCAACCCCGCATCCTCTCCACCGCCTCTTCAGGCGGCAGGCCGTTTGCCGTCAGTTCATCGAAAGTGTCTCGCCCCGAAAAGACCTGCAGAAATAGAGGTTCTCCGGGCCCTTCATCGACGGTAGTTTTGGCCTCCCGCAAGCCCTCGCTCATCCGGTCCAAACGCTCGTCGTTAAGAGTGCAACCGGGCCAGCTAACGACCAGCATTGCGTGGCCGCCAAAACGCTCCCCGAACCAATGGATGGTTTCCGTCTGGGGAAAATCCTCCGGCAGCCAATCGCCCACGTCATTAGTCATGGACTCCAACGCGGCCTTTGCGCCATACATCGTCATCGGCAGCCAAGCGAAGGCCGCGATGCAGATGAGCAGGCTATGGCGGCGAAAGAACGCGAGCTGCCTCATCCCGTGGTTTTCGTCGTTTGGCGGCTCGTTCAACATGGAAGGCATGGGTAGGATATTGAGAAAAAGCGAGCAGCCGACGGGAAAGAAGCAGTACGCGGCGAAACTCGGAATCGGTGGACGTAACTAGCTTATCTGACAACAACTTGGGGAAAACGTGACTCCCGAGCGCTGCACAATCCAGTGCATCTGATGCGCACATCGGCTTTTCCGCCTCGGATCTTCAGTCCGTCATCGCGGGGCGACCAAAGTCGCCTTTGATCAAATGGAGCACGAGCAAAGTCTCGGCCAGACGTATTTGGCTGAATCCAGAGTCGGCGAACGAGCCCAATCGCGGCGTTAAGCGTGTGTGCAAGAAGCACGCCTGAGAGAAGGTGAACACCCCGCCATTTCCAAGGGGAAACGGCCTCTTCCCGAGCACAATGCACCAGGGCGATCCAAAGACCCCCGATCCGCTAACGCTAATTGAGGCGTGGCCAACTCTCCCAGACCGCAACCGCCACCAGGTCGAACCTGTTTCCATGCCTTTGGTTGTACTGCGGTTTGGCAGTCGGTACAACCGTCTTGTGGAGTTTTGTCCTGCTACTGTCGGTGGAACAGCCAACTATATTGGCGATAGGTTTTCTACAGGGCCGCTGCATCCCCGTTTCGATCCCCGATGGCAAAGCCGGACGGGAATCTAGGATGATAGAGCAGAGAATGACTGCCTCAACCACCGTCTTGCCGCTTCCGTTGACGTGCTTCGAAGAGTGGATGTTCTGGGATGATCGCCCCGGTCATCCCATGACCGGCATCTTTCGCATGCGATTTTCGGGACATCTCCAACGTCCGGCTTTCGAGACGGCTGTAGCGAGAACGGTCGCGCGGCATCCGTTACTGCGTGCAACCGTGTGCTGCCCTCGGCGGGGCCGGCCGTACTGGGTTGATCACACCGATTGGCTACCCACTGTTCAATGGTCTGCCAATCAGAACGATTTCGGATTTCCGCATGCGGGCCATATTGACATCACGCAAGGCCCGGGGACGCGATTCTGGGTGGTCGATGGGGATGACGGGAATGATGTCATTCTTCAGATTCATCATGCCTGTACGGATGCGTTGGGCGCGAGTCGTGTCATGGAAGATCTGCTGGTCGCCTATGCCCAGGAAACCGGTACGTCCGATCATAGTCCACCGCTGCGCGAGTTGGACGAGGCTCGATTGACCGATCGGGGCAAGCCCGGTCTAACGCTGTGGCGGTGTGCCAGGATGATTCATCACCAGGCGGTCGGACTCTTGGGCGTGCGCAAGTTCTTGTTGCGACGCCCGATTCCGCTCGTCAGCACCCAGGTAGCACTCGACGAATCGGTCAATCCGTCGTTGTTCCCTTCACCTTACGTGGTTGAATTGGATCGAGATGAAACGAGCCGTCTGTTGGCATGCGCGAAGTCTTTGCGGGTCACCGTGAACGACTTGTTGGTGCGCGACGCATTCCTGGCGATTGGCGGTTGGCGAAAGGAACATGGCCTCGGCCCCAGCCGCGACTGGCTACGACTGATGATCCCTATCAGCTTGTTGAGGAATGGCGACGGAGCCATGCCCATGGCCAATTCACTCAGCGCCATATTCCTCGACCGGCGCGGTTGCGACTTCGAAGACGCGGATCGACTGCTGCAGAGTATCGTTCGGCAAATTCAGTGTACGAAGCGACACCAGCTTCAGTATACGTACATTCTGTCGTTGGCCGTATCACGGTGTGGGCCAGGCGGTTTGCGCCGCCAGACAAGAGCCGACAAGTGCCGTAGCAGTTGCTGCTTCTCGAATCTCGGCGTCGTTCTGGACGATGTGCCTCTGCCTCGGCGCGACGGACGGTTGGTGGCGGGCGACGTCGTGTTAGATTCGATCGATTTTGTGATTCCGATACGCCCCCACATGCATGCCGCGTTCTGCGTCTATACCTACGCGGGGCGACTGCGGATGCTCATGCATTTCGACCCCCGAGTGCTCAGCCGCGACATATCGCGACGCTTGGTGGATGGACTGGCCAAGCAACTGCGCAGTACGATTTCGACCAGTGACGCCCCTCGACTCGATTAGATCGGCTGGAAGACCATGTTTTGACAAGACGGAGCGTGTCGCGTAGGCTAGGGCTCGATGGAGACCGAACTCTATCATTTTTCAGTCAAACCGACAGTTTGTGATTGCGGGTTTAGGACGTAACGCGATGACTACCTCGGAGGTTTCGTAGTGGACACAGATGGCGGTCAACATTCATCTTCCTCTGAGGCTACTGAAAATCTCGCCTGGATTCGTCGATATCGAGAATCGATTGACTTCTCGGTCGCCCGCATTCCTTTTAGTGACTCCGATCAGTGGGTTTTTCATGACAACAAGTCTGCGCTGTGCCATGCCAGTGGAAAGTTCTATTCCGTTCGGGGGTATAAGTGCGAGTCGGCTACCCGGCCGGCTTTCTATCAACCCTTGATCGACCAGCCCGAGATTGGCACCCAAGGCTTTGTTGTTCGGCGTGACGGTTCGGGCTATGAGCTTTTGGTTCAGGCGAGAACCGAACCGGGGAACATTGGCGCGGTACAGTTCGGCCCGACGATTCAGGCAACCTTTAGCAACTACACCACGGTTCACGGCGGCAAACGCCCTCTCTTTCTCGATTACTTCCACGAACCGCAACGATTTGGCGTCCGAGTAATCATCGATACCACGCAGCCCGAACTCGGATCGAAGTTCTTGCGGAAATGGAATCGAAACTTGGTAATTGAATGCCCCGAGTTGTCTGAGTTCTCGGATCCGATGTTCAAGTGGATCCCGCTTTGCACCCTTGCGCGGTTCATGCAGTCTGATCATCTTGTCAACAACGACGCACGGCTTGTCGTTGGACTGTTGGCATTGGAGTTCGGCCCGAGTCTATTCGGTCATAGCGGAGCGTTGCTTGACCGCTCGATCAGCAACTCGTTCAAAGCCAGTTCGTCGAAGAGCTTTGCGGATACCGGAGACGTCCGGCAATGGATGAATCAAACCAGATCACTTGATGCGCGTAACGTGCAGGAAGTACCACTAAACCAGCTTCCCGGATGGCAAATCAGCGAGGATGAAATCCACCACCAAGACGGCCTGTTTTTCTCCGTGATTCAGGTAAAGGTACGCGCGGGTGATCGAGAAGTAGCCGACTGGGATCAACCTTTGATCGCTACCGAGCACCGAGGGAACATCGTTCTCTTCTGCAAAGAAGAGGATGGCGTTCTGAACTTTCTTTTCCGCGCAGCGCCTGAGATGGGCACGGCGACGGGAGCCGAGTTGCAGCCGACCATCTGTTTCGACAACGAAGGTGACACGGAGATTCCGAATGCGATCGCCCGTCTATTGAATGACGAGAATCACGTCGATCGGCTTCGTTTTGAAGCGTCCGATGAAGGTGGGCGATTCTACCAGTGCATAAGTCAATTTGATGTGCTTCGGTTGGAGGATTCCGTGGACCCGCAGTTGCCGGACGACTACTGCTGGCTCACGTTGGCGCAGATTCGAGAACTCGTCCGATCCTCCGATTTCGTTTCGGATGAATCGCGGAGCATCCTGTCGTTGGCGCTCGCTGCCGTGTACGCAAATGGACATTCAAGTGAGCCAGAAATCGCGTTGAATGGTGTCTCTTTTCCCACCGGTGACGTAAGGCGAGGTCACGAGTGCGAGCCCTGATTTGTGCATCGGGAACAATCGGCGACGTGCATCCTCTGGTTGGCATCGCCTATGCCATGCGAGCCCGAGGGCACGAGGTCTTTCTGCTCGCTAATCCAGCCTACGAGAAGCTTGCTTCGGAGGCCGGTGTGGAATTCGAGGCCATCGGTCGCAGAGAAGACCTGGACAAAATCAAGAGTCACCCCAAAGTCTGGACCTATAGGCACGGCTGGAAAGTGTGGACCAAAGGTGCCGGCGTGGGGCCGATGCAGGAGTTGTTCCGGGCCGTCCAAAAGTTGAATCGCGAGCACGAGACAATCGTTGGCGCGTCCTATCTGTGCTTTGGTGCTCAAGTAGCGCGTGAGAAACTCGGTATTCCTACCGCGACCATCCATTTGAACGTCCACACCATTCGAACCGTGTATGATCTTTTCGCGTTCCCGCCGCCCGCATTCGCGCCCGACTGGATTCCTTATTCGTACCTCACCAACCAGAGATTTCCTCTCTGGTATCGAAAATTCAATCTCTGGGCGGCGGACCACTTCTTCATTGACCCTGTGCTACGGAAGAAGATTGTGCGGTTTCGCCATGAACTCGGACTGCCCAGGCTTCGATCGTGCGTTCGTGAGTGGTGGAATTCGCCCGATCTGAATATAGGTCTCTATCCGGATTGGTGGGCCGGCTCCCATCCCGATTGGCCGACGACGGTGGTTACCACCGGGTTCCCCTTTTGGGATCGTTCGGAGTCCGAAACGATCTCGGACGATCTGCAACGGTTTCTTGATGACGTCGAAAAAGTGATCGTCTTCACCCCCGGCGCATCTAAGAGTCATACCGATGCTCACTTCTCGGCGTTTGCGCGCACGTGCGCGACGCTCGGATACAAAGGCGTCATCCTCACCCCGCACGCGCCACCAACGCAGGCTGACACTGTTCGGTTTGAACGGTACGTTCCATTTCGCAAATTGCTTCCCTATGCCGCAGCCGTCATCCACCACGCGGGCATAGGCACCAGCGCGCACTGCCTCGCTGCGGGCGTTCCCCAAGTCGTCGTGCCGACGCTCTACAACCAGCCTGATACTGCCATCCGCCTGGAACGACTCGACGTATCGCGGCAGATTTCCCCCGGGCGATTCAGCGAACGTCGGTTGACTCAGACGCTCGACGAGGTCCTCAATTCGCCAATAATAGCAGCAAGTTGCACAAAGTACGCCGATCGCATGAGCGGAATCGATCCACTTCCCAACATCTGCCAAGAACTGGAATCACTACTCTAATCCACACGAAAGACAACGGCACTTTCAGCCGTCCGCTGGTGATCCTGGGCCCCAATCAAACAGGTCCAACGAATTGAGGGAGACGACGAATTCCGTCATCGCAGAGAACCAAAGAACTCTGAGTTGTGTTTATCTCGCAGGCGCTGCCAGAAGTCCTTCCAGTATTCGTCGTAGTAGTCGTTCGCCGCTTCCTGTATATGCTCCGGGCCCACAACCTTGGGCGCCGCAGTCGGATCGTAGCCTTTCAGATGTCCCGCGCCGGCGCATTGATGCGGTGAGACAAAACGCCATTCTGAGTCGCCCAGAACTTCCTCGCAAAGCTCTGCCAACCCAGGGTCGTACGTCTTACCGAGGAAGCGGGGCGCTGCGACCGCTTTGTTTGAATTCATCCAGTTTCGTTTTCAGCTTCTTAACAATCTCCGGGTGCGCGAACGAGACGTTGGTCGTCTCGCCAGGGTCCGTTTTCAGGTTGTACAGTTGGCCTGGAGCATCCGGCTCGGTGTCGGGCAGCATGTAGGCTTTCAGCAGCCGATGGGATTCGTAGGGATTGCCGCCGGAGCCTTTGTGGTCGAGGTATTTCCACTCGCCGTTACGGATGGCCAGATACCGGTCGCCTCCGAATCCTTGCTGCAGGACGTATTGACGGATCGGGCCTTGTGCCTGGCCCAAGAGCGCCGGCAGCATGTTGTAGCTGTCTTCTGCGGCGCTGGCCGGCAGCTTGCTGCTCACGATCGCCGCCGCCGTTGCCATCACGTCGGTCAGAGATGTCAGTTGATCGCACGTCGATCCGGGCTGCACCTTGCCCGGCCAGCGGACGATCAGCGGCACGCGGTGTCCCCCCTCCCAATTGTCTCGCTTCATGCCGCGCCAGGGGCGAGCTCCGTCGTGGTGGTGGTCCCGCCGCATGTGGTAGACCGTGGGAACCTCGGGGCCGTTGTCGCTGGAGAACATGACGACGGTGTTCTCCGCCGCACCCAAACGGTCCAACGAGGCGAGCAACTCGCCGACGACGTAGTCCAATTCAAAGATGAAATCGCCGTGCGGTCCGGACTTCGTTTGGCCCTTGAACCGGTTCGCCGGGAACGACGGCAGGTGGACGGCCTGCATCGCGTGGTAGAGGAAGAACGGTTGATCCGGCGATTCTTCCACGTGGGTCTTCAGGAATTCCTGGCTCTTTCTTAGAAACACGAGGTCGACTTCCTCCACATCGAAATCCGGGGCGACCATCCCCGGCCGGTTATCGTTGGCGTACGGATGCTTGGGCAGCGGCGTCTTGTCCAGCAGGCCGGTGGGCGGCGTTGGGATTCGATCGCCGTCGATGAACGCGTATAGCCAGTCCGTGGTTGGGCAACAGGCGGTGCCAAAGAACCGGTCAAACCCGTGATCGACCGGTCCTCCGTCGATCCGCCGAGAGTAGTCAATCCGCTTGACCGCTTTGAGGCCCCCATCGTGAATTGGATTTCCGTCCGTGTCATAGAAGGTCATCCCCACGTGCCACTTACCGAAAGCGGCCGTGGCATAGCCGGCCTCGCGGAGCATTTCGGGCAGCGTCAAGCGGTCTTCCGCAATCAACGATGGTCCGCCGGCCCCAGTGAACACGCGGCCTCCGCCGGGGACTCGGAAAGCCATTTGTCCCGTCATCAGACTGTATCGCGAAGGTGTGCAAACCGTGGCCGGGCTGTGCGCGTCGGTGAATCGCATCCCCTCGGTAGCCAACCGGTCAAGGTTTGGCGTGGGGATCCTGGAATCCGGGTTGTAGCATCCGACGTCGCCATAGCCGAGGTCGTCCGCGAAGATAAAGAGGATATTCGGCAGACGCGGCTTGCCGGCTTCGGCGGCCGGCAGCGCAGACGCCGATCCCACAAGGGCAAATGCAAGTAGGCGAAGTGAACTCATCGAGCAGGCTCCCAGATCTTATCGAGCAGGTCATGGAATAATCCGGCACGCATTGTAGCGGATCACCGCGATCGGGAATACGACGCCGTATCTCGCGACACTCGCATGAAACGTTTGAGGTTGCTGGTACTGGAATCCGGCGGTGTTTAGGATAGTCGAATTGCCAAAGGAGTCTGCGTGAGAGAAACCACGGCGCGAGCAGACTGACGACCGTCGAGCCGATGCCATCCAGGAACAACGTTGACGATTCGAGTGGATCATTGTTGGGAGATTGCTGTGTCTTATCGAGTTCTTGTCCTTCCGGTTTCGCTGTCGCTTGTATTCTGTCTTCATCCGATCTTGGCCGCGGCGGATGGAGCTGCGATTGCCGAGTTGGAGAGGTTGTCCAAGCAGGGTGAGACGCTGCCCATCGAGGTCGTGAATGACTTCCCACTTCGCGAGCAGTACGTTCGCGACGACACGGGTATCAACGTCCTGGTCGACCTGGCCCATCAGGCGTCGTTCTTCGCCATGTGGAGTGTACCCGGCGAGCTGCGCAGATACGGGTTTCGAGCCAGCGGCAGTCAGGCGTCGTTGGATACGGTGTTGACTCCGGGCAAACCAAGCCGCGTGCGGATTCCTATCCGCCGCCGCCGACCCTTCGCTTGGTGGCCCAACGCCAAGTGGAACGTGGTCTTCACATATCAGGGCGGCCCCCAATCGCAAGATTACCTGCCAGAAGAACGCGCGGCCCTTCGTGAGTTTGTCGAGGGCGGCGGCGGATTGGTTGTCGCCTGCGGCAATGTGTTCGATGACCAGCAGATCGCTGGGTGGAGCCTGAACCGGCTGTTGGGCGATTTCGACGCCAGTTTGAAAGGCAAGGCGGAACGAGTTGACGGGGCACGCGTTCCTACGCTGGAATTAAACGAATCCTGGGAAGTGATGCGGTCCGGGGAAGGCGAGGCGGCAGTGGCCGCCCGACGATCCGTCGGCAAAGGTCGCGTCGTCGTTTTCAGCTCGACCAACCTTGTCTTCTGGGACCGAAATGCAGAGCCCGATGCGCCGAATTCCCGGACCAACCGCGGCCGACAGCTTGCCGACGCGGTCCGTTGGGCAGCCGCTAGAAATCCGCCCGCAGGCGGCTCCCGTCGTCTTCCGACGGAGGCGGCTGGCGGGGGACCAATCTACCCGGAGCTGGAGCAGAATGTCGGTGGCGTGATCGTCTACTACGCGAAAAATCAGAAAGAAGAACTGCTGCAGGCCGTTCGCGACCAAATGCCCAAGGCCAAGCAGCAAGTTGAGGCTTGGCTGCCTTCGATCGCGCCCGGCGAGCCGATGTACTTGATCGTGTCGGCCGGCGGAGGCGGCGGGTGGGCGGTGAACGCTTACCTGCCCAAGGAAACGGGCGTGATCTCTCTCAGTCCGCACGGACTACTTTCCGTCTTCGGGCACGAATTGGCCCATACCATGACGGGACCACCGAACGACCAAGGCAAGACGGCTGCCAGTTGGCCACAAGGAAATCAGGGCGAATCCCACGCGGGTTGGTATCAGGGCAAGGTGATTGCCATGTTCGGCGATGACGAAACACGGCGCAAGTCGAACCGCGACTGCAATCGGTTCTTCCGGTTTGACAAGAGCGGCAGTGAACTTGACTTGGCGATGGATCCCGGCGAACTACGCGAACGCTGGGGCAAAGGCAAAGAATGGACCAAGATCTGGTGGGTCTGGCAGAAACTGGACGATCGCTACGGTCCTACCTGGTACCCTCGGTGGCGATGGGTTCAGCACACGCGATGGCAAGTCGAACCGGGGAAGCGGTTGACGTGGGACGAGACGGTGGAAGATATGAGTATCGCCGTGGGAGAAGACCTGTTCCCGTTCTTCCGCAAGATCGGAACCACGCTAGACAAAGAGCGCTTTCCTCGGGCCACGTTCCAGGGGAAACCGATCGCGCTGCCACCGGCGTCCTTAGACGTAACACCTGCCGGCTCGGTGCGTCTCGGGCCGATTGGTGACCACCGGCAAGCCATCACGTTGCCGCCGGCCGGTTGAGTACGAGTTGCGGATGTTACTAGGAGCGGCCGCTGCCAGTTATCCTGGCATCGGTTATCCCAAGTACAGTACTTGAAAGTAAGAGGAGTTGCTGGTGCTGAAGACGGTTAGTCCTCTGTCGACACGAAAATGCGTTTCGGATAAACTAAACTGGCTGTGCAGCTTCCGCCGATTGATCTGATAACCGTCTTTTGGGCACTTCCGGCCGCCCGCTGGAAATCTTACTCAATCACGTAGGCTCGCTATTTTCCCGTATTGGGCCGCACGCTGGCAATATGAATAGGCTGCTGCCGATCGGTGGCCTGCTACGATGTTGAACGCAATCGTCTTCACCTCGAAATCCTCAATGCACAGGTTGGTGCAGAGCTTGGCGATGTGCATGGTGGTCCTCCATGCATTAGGGGGTTGTTGCTGGCACCACGATCACGCCAAGTGTCTGAGCTGCAGTGAAGACGACGTCCACCCGGCTGCTACGATTGACCGCACGGATGGTGAGGGTGATTGCGAGTCTTGCCAATGCCAGACCGAGTGTGATGAAGACGAATGTGCCTTTGCTGCGTATGGGTCGCGCAGCGTGGTCAAAGCAGGCCGCGATTGGCTTCCCTCGGCCGTTGTGTGCACGCATGCGTTCGTGGCACCCTCGGCAACGCAGGCTCGACACCCTCTTGACGGGCCACTGCCCAGTAGCAGTCCACCGCTGCGACTGCATCTGCTGAATCAAATCCTTCTGATTTGATTTCCTCCTTTGTGTTCATGCGATTGCGTTTGCTGCGCCATCAGCTTGCGCTGCGCTGTCAGTTTGCGCTGCGCTGGTGCAGATGCCAGCTATACGAAAATGCGTTCTGTGGAGGTAACGAAATGAGACTTCTTGACAAGAGATGGCGGCGACCTGCTTGGGGGTTACTGACGGTCGGGGTTGTCGTGGCTATTGGGTATTGTGTTGGTAGTGCTGAACAATTTAAGCGGTTCTTGTTGTCGAGCACGACGTCGGCCGACACTGCGGCGCAAGACAACCACGACGGCGAATCGGAGCACGACCATGGTCACGGTCACGCTGGCGATGAGCCGACTGTCGCTACGACCATTTGGGCGGAGAAAGCGGACATCTTTCTCGAACGCCCTTATCCCATTGCGGGCCAGCCGATCGAAATGCTCGTCCATGTGACCGTCATCCGTGATGGAAGCGCTGTGACCGAAGGCAGCCTCACTCTGCATGCGATCGGCCCCGACCGGAACGTGGTGGAGGTTTGTGTCGATGAACCTGCACGGCCTGGCATATTCATCCCGGAGGCCACGTTCCCCAAGCCGGGAAAATACCAGGCCAGGTTGGTCGTCGAGACTTCGCAACTCGAAGGCGGTCGGGAAACCATCGAGCTGCCAACGATTGAGGTATATGCCAGCTCCGACGCCACCTTGGCAGCCGCCGAGGAATCCCACGAGGAGGAGCCTGGCGATTTGATTTCGTTCCTGAAAGAGCAACAGTGGCGAGTCGGTGTTACGACCGTCGAGGCCACCGAGCAGGAACTGGTGGAACGTCTGGTCGTGCCGGGAAGGGTCATTGTGCCACCGGGGTCGGGCGCCGCGGTGAGTTCTCCGATCGGCGGGAAGGTCTCGCCGCCCGAAGACGGACGCTTTGTCCAGGTCGGCGAGAAGGTCCACGAAGGCCAAGTGTTGGGAGTGATTGAGCCAAGCGTCGCAGGTGCCGAAGCCGTACAGTTGGTCGCCAACCAGGCCCAGTTGCAGACGCTCGACGCCGACCTGGTGATTAAACAACTAGACATCGAAACCCAGATCAAGAATGCCGAGTTGACTGTCTCACGGGCCACAGAGGTCTACCACCGCAAACAGAGACTGTCGGAGCAAGGCATCATGCCTGGCAAAGACCTCCTGCTGGCCGAACATGAACTCGCCCTGGCCAGAGGACGTCTCGCTGGGCTAACGGAATTGCGGCGTCCCTACTCAGAGGCCCGCGAGCGGCTGGCCGCCGTGCTTGGCCGGATGCAATCGTCCGGCGACGTTGGTCATCAACCGGGAGACCTGCGAGTGACCCTGCGGAGTCCGATTGCCGGCACTGTCGTGGAAATCAATGCCACTTCAGGAGAACTCGTCGACGGAAGGCGACAGCTCTTCCGAATCGTAGACCTGGACAAGCTGTGGATCGAAGCCAACGTATCGGAATACGACCTGGCCAAAGTGCAACGGGCACCTGGCGCAAGCTACCGGCTGGCGGCCTACCCGGATCGAGTCGTGCCGATTCTCGAAGGCGGTGGGCGTTTGATTGATATCGGTGCCGAAGTCGATCCCGATACACGAACGATTCCCATCCGCTATGAAGTGACGAACGGCGATGGATCTCTTCGGGTCGGAATGTTTGCGGACCTGCTTGTCGAAACCCAACGTCGGCATGAGGCGTTAGCCGTTCCAAAATCGGCCGTCATGGACGAGGCCGGCGAGACGGTTGTCTACGTTCAGCACGGTGGCGAGTCGTTTCAGCGTCGCCGAGTCGAGGTGGGCATTCGGGATGCCGAACTGGTGGAGATTTGTCTAGGGCTCCAGCCGGGTGAACGTGTCGCAACCAAGGGAGTCTATCCCATCCGACTGGCGACCCTCTCCAAACAGTCCATTGGCCACGGCCACGCGCATTAGCGAGCCAACCTTACCATGATTACAACTCTGATTCGTCTATCACTCACCAATCGAGTTCTCGTCGTAGCGGCCTCTGCGGGTCTCCTGGCGATGGGGCTGTACACGGCAACCACTATGCCTGTAGATGTCTTTCCCGACTTCACGGCCCCCACGGTGACTGTCCTTACCGAAGCCCACGGCATGGCCCCTACCGAGGTCGAGACGTTGGTCACGTTCCCGATTGAGGCGGCCATGAACGGGGCGTCCGGCGTGCGCCGCGTGCGGTCTTCGACGGCAGTCGGCTTCTCTGTCGTCTGGGTCGAGTTCGACTGGGGTACCGACATAAAGACCGACCGGCAGATCGTGGCTGAAAAGTTGGGACTGGTACGTGAGAGTCTACCGCCGGAGGTCGATTCTCCCGTGATGGCCCCTCAAGGTTCCATCATGGGAGAAGTCTTCTTTCCTGCCCTGCGGTCTGAAACACATTCATCATTCGAGTTGCGAACCCTGGCCGACACGACCGTCAGGCGGCGACTTTTGGGGGTGGAAGGTGTCGCCCAAGTCACGCCCATCGGTGGCGACGTGAAGCAATACCAGGTCGTCCTTTCTCCCTCCAAACTCCAGGCGTACAACATCGCGGCGTCGGAAGTCGCCGATGCGTTGCGCGAGACCAATGAAAACTCGACGGCCGGCATAGTCGTCGATGGCGGGCAAGAGTTTCTGATTCAAGGCATGGGACGGGTTCACCAGTTGGAGCACATCGCCGATACCGTGGTGACCGTCCGCAAAGATATCCCTATTTGCGTCGGGCAACTCGGCAAGGTGCAGATCGGCGCTGCGTTCAAACGTGGTACGAGTTCCGCAATGGGTCGTCCTGCGGTGATTCTTGGCATCACAAAACAACCGAACGTCAATACCCTGGAATTGACCGAGCGTCTGGAATCGGCGCTGGATGAAATCGAGGCAACCTTGCCAACAGGAATGACGATTCAACGGAACATCTTTCGGCAGGCCGACTTCATCGAAACGGCTATCCGCAATGTTCAAGGGGCACTGTGCGACGGCGGTATCCTGGTTGTGATTATCGTGCTACTCTTTCTTGGGAATCTTCGTGCAAGCGTGATCACATTGATCGCCATTCCCATGTCGCTCCTGGCCACCGTACTCGTGCTGAAGGCGTGGGGTGCAACGATCAATACGATGACACTCGGTGGTATGGCGATCGCTATCGGGGCATTGGTCGACGACGCCATTGTGGACGTAGAGAACGTCTTCCGGCGATTGCGCGAAAACGCTCGGCTCCCGGAGGATAGACGCCGAAACCCTCTTGGCGTCGTATTCCATGCCAGTGTGGAAATCCGCAATTCGATCGTCTTCGCCACGGTGATCGTGATTCTCGTATTCGTACCGCTGTTCTTCCTTACGGGCGTGGAAGGTCTGCTGTTACGACCGCTGGCGATTACCTACATCGTTGCCCTGCTGGCTTCGCTCCTGGTGGCGGTTACGGTCACGCCGGCGTTGTGTTTGATTCTGTTACCGCGAAGCAAGGCCGTCCATCGCGAGAAGGAACCGGTGGTCACGCGGTTGTCGAAATGCATCTACCGTCCGGTGCTTAATCGAGTCATCGACCACCCGTACGTGGTTGGGCTTGGCGTCTCCGGATTGCTCGTTGCCGCCCTCTGCTCCATCCCGTACATGGGCCACAGCTTCCTGCCAGAGTTTAATGAAGGTGCGCTCACGCTCCTGGTCAACACGGTGCCCGGCACGTCGCTTGAAGAGTCCAATCAAATCGGGCGGCAGGTGGAGAATATGCTGATGACACACCCCGAGGTGGTTGCCGTCGGCCGAAAAACAGGCCGGGGCGAACTTTCCGAACACGCCTTGGGCGTCGAATCTGCGGAGATCGAGGTCTCTATTGATATGAAAAGGCCGCTTGAGCAAGGCCTGCCGCAAAGAAGCAAGGAAGAGTTGCTGGCCGCACTGCGAAAAGACCTCAGTGTTCTGCCCGGCACGAACGCCGAGATCGGCCAGCCTATTTCGCATCGCATTGATCACATGCTTTCGGGCACTCGGGCGGCAATCGCGGTGAAGATCTTCGCGCCGGAGAGTGACCCCGGGAGTCTGCGACGATTGAGAGAACTCGGTCAACTGGTGCAACAGGAGGTCGAGAAAGTCCCTGGCGTGGTCGATCTGACGCTCGAACAACTCGTCGACGTCCCGGTGATGCGAGTTTCTTTCGACCGGCAGGCCATTCAACGCCATGGGCTGCGCATCAGCCAGGTTGCTCATGAAATCGAACGGACATTTGCCGGCGAGAGAGTTTCGCAAGTTCTCGAGGGCCGCAATGCGTTTGACCTTGTCGTACGTGCCAGCGAACAGGGCCAGTTCGAAGAGGAAGACATCCATCGTTTGCCAGTTACTACCGCGACCGGCGCCAAAGTGCCACTAGTTGCGCTGGCCAAGATCTATCGCGACGGCGGTCCTAATATGATTAGTCGCGAAAACGTCCAGCGGAAAATCGTTGTTAGCTGCAACGTGGCGGAACGCGATGTGGGCTCCGTCGTTGCCGACATCCAGAAACGCGTGACCGAGGCGGTTCCTCTCGGCCAAGGGCAATATGCTGGATACTACGTCCGATACGGTGGGCAGTTCGAGAGTGCCCAAGCCGCTTCGCGCCTACTGTTCATTCTGACCGTCGCCGTGGTCGTCTGCATTGGACTGCTACTCCAAATGGCATTTCATTCGACACGCGACGCACTATTGGTCATGCTCAATTTGCCGTTAGCCCTTATAGGTGGCGTTCTGGGGGTTTTTGTCTCCGGAGGCGTCTTGTCAGTTGCGTCACTAGTCGGTTTCATCACTCTCTTGGGGATTGCCACACGCAATGGGATCATGCTTGTTTCTCACATTCGCTATCTTCAGCGACATGAAGGAGTAACCGACTTCCGCGAGGCTATCCGACGCGGATCGGTCGAGCGGTTGGCGCCCGTCTTGATGACTGCATTGACAACGGGACTCGGACTGATTCCGCTGGCGCTGAGCGGCAGTCAGCCCGGCAACGAAATCCAGACACCGCTGGCGATCGTAGTGCTGTTCGGGTTATTTAGCTCGACGCTGCTGAACATGGTCGTGGTGCCTTCGCTTTTCCTGCGTTGGGCGAAGCCTACGCCGCCAGAGATCCACATCGAGGATGGCGGAATCGCAACGTCGGCAAGTCATTCTGATGGTAGACTCCATCCACATCGGCAACGCAAGGAACCAGCGGCGGCCTAGCACACACTTGCGAAGAGAACGGGATCCTGCTGGCAAAGGGGCAAATCGCAAATTCTACGGCAAACGACGCATACGGCTGAAACGTGACAGTGGACGCTACGATCAGCGGGCCTCGAGCCGTGACAGACCAGGCGACCGGCGTTTCAAGTCGATTCATCACTTCTTTCCTGTTGTGGAACGGCGTGCGCGGCTAAGAGCGGTCGCTACCACTTATCCTGCCATGTGATCAACAACGATCTTCACACCTATAAAGATCAAGATGGAACCTCCGCACAACTCGGCCCAGCGACCGACTCGTGTACCCAGGCGACTGCCGAAGGTGACTCCGACAGCGCTCAGTCCGCCAGCCACGATTCCGATGACGACGGCCGGTCCCCAGACGGACACTCGCATAAAGGCCATGCTCAACCCAACGGCCAAGGCATCGATACTGGTGGCCAGCGAAAGCGTCACCAGCAGTAAACCTCGCGTGGGATCAGCGTGTCCAAGCTCCGATTCGCCCTTCCATGCCTCGAGTAGCATCTTGCCACCGACCAGGGCCAACAACAGGAACGCCACCCAGTGGTCATAAGCACTAATGAACGCCTCGATTTCCTTGCCCGCGAGCCAGCCAAAGATGGGCATCAGGCACTGAAACAGCCCAAAATGGAAGGCCAGTCGAAACGTGTGGCGAGGTGTCACGCGTCGCAAAGTCAGACCCGCCACGATAGAGACGGCAAAAGCGTCCATCGCCAGGCCAATCGAGATTCCAAACAGATTCAGCCAGTTCAAATCAGCCACCAAACGGCAAGGACAACGGCAATCCCAACACCTATCGCCAGATAGCCGAACACCATGGCTACCAGCCCGGCGCTACGGCTGTGCTTCGGGCAGCTCTTGGCTCGACGTTGACGCCAGAGTGTCGCCCCACCGCACAATACCAGCCCCAAACCTATCGCGATGCAGAGGATCGGTGAAGTGGTCATGTCGCTGTCGCCGACAAATGCACGCCCCCATGGCAGGCTGTGTTGGTGGCTCAGTTGCAGACGCGTCGCCGGAACAGATGGCTGGACCGGATATCCGAACTGTCGCGTTTCGGTCGCGAGCGTCGAAAACCGAATCGTACAATCTGGTGAGAACTCATCTTCTCAGACGGTTACTCCTCCTCGTCGAAGACTGCCAGAGGGTGCCTAACGATTCTATCTAATCTGGCCTTGCGGATCTTCTCTTCCGTGGTCTCCTTTCGAGCGTAAGCCGCCTTGATCTTTTCCACCAGCTCGGAGATATCGCGGGGCTTAGTGACGTAATCGAACGCGCCAAGTTTAATGCCCTCGACCGCCGCTTCCACCGATGCACGCCC
>JACKQG010000675.1_pt1 | contig 49062 bp, 42 predicted proteins | sample 8237621 | NCBI WGS metagenome assembly JACKQG01 (sample SAMN15677084, study PRJNA649215) | marine metagenome | biome: marine; feature: Black Sea; material: saline water; isolation source: suspended particulate matter (SPM) from the Black Sea western gyre | collected 2013-06-09/2013-06-10 | depth... | reverse complement strand
GCGCATTGTCCATTGCCACGGGTAGGGCGATAGATAATGACTACCACCACTAGGCGGCGGCACACTGACCGAGCGGTTGCCGCTTCCGGCGCCAAGCTTATCCTTTTTAAGAGGGGGCTCTTCGATGCCACACATCTCTAAAGGCGGCGCTTCGGCGGCAGCGATGGTGTGCCAACCGTTCCCGCGTACTCGATTAGGTGTTAGTCGCAATAACGTGTCATCTGGCATGAAAATAGATGCGCGTAAGCCATATGGCTCTAAGCTGGCAGCAATCGCACTGCCGGGTAGCTCTTTAATGACACCAAAGTAAGTGCGCGATTCAGGGATATCCAAAATCGGCCCGTCACTGTTCTCCAGAATAAAATCTTTGGCACGTAATGACCGGCGTTGCAGCTGAAAGGTGACGCGTTGGCCATCCACCTCGACGGCGGTCTGAAAGCGTTCAGGTAAACCCTGCGGTAAATCAAGCTGTACGGGCGCTTGTTGCGCTACAAAGGAAAGTACGAGGGAACTTAGAAGCATTTCCTAATAGTACCCTATATTGTAGGTTTTGTGGTCGATTAAGAGCCCTGTAGAGCCTCGCTTACCAGTTATATCCACCCGGCGAAGAAACTTGCCACCCAGTGATAGGGCGCGAAGGGTCGTAGAACGGGTTGCTGGTGTAGAACGTGGTTTGTGCAGTATCGATGACAAACTTATAGCTTTGGCCGTCTGAGCGGTACATGTAGCCTTTGTCAGTGGCACTAGGGAAGTTCTGGTCAGGATCTTTTGGTAGTGCGCTAATGTAGTTCGGCACCAATCCAGGAATATATCCTGTAGCGTCGTAGCCCATGCTGCCGTAAGTCGGAGCATCACCAAACCAAGTGCCACCCGTGTCAGGGTAAGCGCCGGTGCGCTCATAGTAGTTCGCCAGCGCAGCAGAAACAGTACGCAGGTCGGCGGCGCGGCGAGCATCCCGAGCGTTGGAGGCTTCTCCATTGAGAATCGGAATCAATATGCCGGCAAGCATCGAGAGTATCGTGACCACGATCAACATTTCGATGATGGTGAAGCCGCTAGTTTTCTTAGTGTGAGTAATCGCCATAACGTTATATCGGATAAATAGCGAAAAGGGCTTAAGTCCAAAACAAGAAAACAGTCGCCAACTTTCGTTGACGACTGATTACTCGGTTGCAGTTCTTTACCAGTTGTAACCGCTAGGTGAACTTACTTGCCATGCCGTTGCTGCACGTGCTGGGTCGTAGAACGGGTTACCAGCTGGGTAAGATTCAGGGCCTTCGTTAGTAACGAACTTGTAGTCGGTGCCGTCTGAACGGTACATGTAGCCGCCGGTTGCGTTAGGGAAGTCCGGTGAAGGATCCTTTGGCAAAGCTGGTAGGTAGTTAGGTACTAGACCTGGGATATAGCCAGCAGCATCGTAAGTGAATGAACCGTATGTGGTTGCATCGCCTTGCCAAGCGCCGCCCGTGTCAGGGTAGTTACCTGTTACTCTCTTGAATGAGTCGAGAGAGGATTGCACGCTCTTTAGGTCTGATGCGCGTCGTGAGTCACGAGATGATTGTGCTGCGTCTTCTAGTACAGGTACTAGGACTCCAGCTAGCATGGCCAGGATTGTGACCACAATTAGCATTTCGATTATTGTAAAACCGGCTTGTGCTGTTCGTTTTAACATTGTTTTGTCTCCGTAAAATTTAAGTGAAGGAGGGCAACCGAGTGGCGCCTTTCCGTTAGGTTCAATTCTTTATCGGAGATGTAGCAATGTTGCCTGAAGGCTTTTTTAGAAAAAATCTAAAATAAGTGGAATGTGGTCGCTAGGTTTAGCCTCGAAGTCACCCTTTTTGCGCTCATCACGGTCGAGAGCGGCGTATGAGCACACTTTTGCCGCTCTAGCGGTACCCATGGCTAGGTCGATTCTGAGGCCATTATCGAAGCGAAATGCCTGTTTGCGGTAGTCCCACCATGAAAAAACATGGTCTTCATCGTTGTGTAGCCTGAATAGATCGGTGGTACCCCAATCGCGCAAAGCATCGAGCTGAGCCACTTCTTCGGGTGAGAAATGGATGTTACGCCACTTCTCGGGATCGTGCGCGTCGCGCTCCTCGGGCACGATGTTGAAATCGCCTAATATGACTAAAGGCTCGTCATTACTGAATTCTGTAGCTATCCATAGGCGTAATGCTGTCAGCCACTTCATTTTAAGCTCATATTTGTCGGTACCGATTTCTTTACCGTTCACCACATACACGTTAATAAAGCGGATGCCTTGACATACTCCTGAAATGACCCGCGCTTGTTCAGGGCAGGGGTCGCCGTCGAAACCTATTCGGACGTCCTCTAATTCATCTCTACTTATAAGCGCGACCCCGTTGTAAGTTTTCTGGCCGTGGACTTCGGCGATGTAACCGAGTTCTTCGATGGCATCATGCGGAAAATCATCATCGGTGACTTTGGTCTCTTGAAGACAAATTAAGTCGGGTTGATGCCTATCCATTACAGCAGCTACACGTTCGAAGCGTGTGCGTAGTGAGTTTACATTCCAGCTAATGGCTCGCATTTACTAAGAATAACAGCTCTATCTTAAGAAATAGTGTCTTTGTGCTACAATCGTCGCTAATGAAATCATTGTTGAAAACCTTAGTCGCGTGTTTAGCTGTAATTATTTTATCTGGTTACGGTCAAGCGCAAGTTCATTACACCGCTGGTGGCTCTCCATGGAATCAAAAGGTGGAGAGCGGCCCCGACAAGGATGTTCCCGGATGGTTTTATAATTGTGGGATTACCGGTATTCGCGTGGAGCTCATTGAAGATGTGCCGACCTCGCTACTTGTGCGCTATGTCTTTCCTAAATCCCCTGCTTTCGGCAAAATAAAGGAAGGCGATTTTATTACCGGAGCAGGCGGAGAACTTTTTACGACACCTCACCGTAATGGATATGGCATGGAAGTGTTTGGTCCAGAGGGACCGATACTCGATTTCGCAAAAGTTTTGCGTCATGCACAATCGACGGCAGGGGATGGCAAATTGGAAGTGACTGTTTTCCGTAAAGGTAAAAGCAAAAGTGTCAAATTGAATATAGGGACTAAGTACGGAGAATTTTTTGAAGAAGATGTTTCAAGAAAAGTATTGAAAGAATTGCTCGACTCTCTCACCTCGCTTCAGCAGAAAGACGGGTCGTGGGGGATCCCGTCTTATGACACCTTCGCCGCTCTTGCATTGATGTCGAGTGATAAAAAATCTCATAAAAACGCAGTGCTGAAAAACGTTAAATTTCACGCTAAGACTACGAGTACGAATAAGCAGGATGAATCTTCTCTCATTAACTGGCGCTACATGGCGGCTGCTATTGTGCTCAGCGAGTACTATTTGCAAACAGAAGATAAGTGGGTTATTGAAGAGCTTCAGCAGATATACGAATATTTGATTTATACTCAATATACAAGTATGAAGCAGATTAATCCAAAAGCGAAGGAATCTCATCCTGGCTCCTACCCCAAAGATGAGTCGAAGGCCTATGGTGGTTGGGGACATAACCCAGGCTTCGAAGGCTATGGTCCGATTGCAATGTTAACGGCTCAAGGTGCTTTGGCATTCTCATTGATGAGTCGCTGCGGGATCGAAGTTGACCGCGAACGGCATATGGCGGCATATGATTTCCTTGAGCGCGGTAGCGGAAAAAACTTCTACGTTTGGTATGCCGACGAATCGGCCGGCGATGAAAACTGGGCGGATATGGGTCGCACCGGCGCCACGGCTATAGCTTTCGCTATGAGTCCCTTTAAGGAACATGCAGGGAAAGCATCGAAGTATGCACAAATAATCGGCGAACATCCAGAGAGCTTTCCCGATACACATGCCTCGCCGATTATGGGGATGGCCTTGGGCGCCGTGGGGGCCTATTGTGATGAGCAGGCATTCCGTAAGTTGATGGAGTCCAACCATTGGTGGTTCACCATGTCGCACTGCACGGACGGCAGTTTTTACTATCAACCCAATCGTGACAATGCGGGTTATGGCTATACCACTAGAACCCATGTGAATGCAGTTGTTGCTTTTATTCTTTCGCTTCCTAAAGGTGCTTTAACTTTGACGCAATCTGCTGAGAAGGCTGTTGGCCCGAAAGAATAATCGACTCCTTAGCGCGTATAATACCTTTGATGAAAGTAAAGACGCACCTGATATCCTTGTTCAGTTTACTCTTTGGCTGCGGCATGCCTGATATGTTAGTAAAGAAAGGAGACCCATTCCCAGAGTTTGAGCTTTCTTCGCATACGGGTATCAACGTTACTAAGGGCGATTTATTGGGGCAGGCTAGTGTGGTTTGGTTTTATCCCAAAGCTGCGACTCCGGGCTGAACTAAAGAGAGTATCGGATTCCGTGATGAATTCGCAAAGTACAGCGCTCTAGGTGTCAAAGTGTTTGGCGTTTCCTATGACAGTGTCGCTACTAATAATAAATTTGCCGCCAAGCACGATTTACCTTTCTTGTTGTTGTCAGATTCTAAGAGGGAATTGGCCATAAAGCTCGGATTGGCGAAAGACTCGGATGCCTGGTTCGCGCCGCGTATCTCTTATGTCGTGAGCCAGGAGGGTGTGATATTAGACGTCATTGATGTTAAAGATGCAGGAGCGCATGCGAAAACTACGCTTCAATTGCTTGACACTATTCTTTAATGAATAAGTTAGAATAGTCATAATGAAAGCTCCCTTTTCCCTCGGCCGTTTCGTTTTCTTTGCTTCTTGCCTGTCTATATTTATTTGGCTCATGGCTAGGTGCTCAACAGTTTATCCAGAGACGCCAATTGTCACCGGTAAAATGTTCCCAGCGGTCTCCGGAGAAGATTTGAATGGTGAAGAGATTAATATCTCATCGTCTTATTGGTCTTCGAACTCGCGCCCAACCGTCGTTCTTGTTGGCTACGAACAAGATTCACAATTCGATTGTGATCGATGGATATTGGGCATTTTGCAGTTAGAAACCCCAGTAAACCTTATTGAATTGCCGACGATTCCGGGTTTGATTCCGCGGATGATTTCTGGGACGATTGACTCGGGGATGCGAAGCGGCATACCGTCAGAAGATTGGGGCGCGGTGGTGACACTCTACGGCGAATCTGCGACCGACGTGATGAGTTTCTTGGGTAATAACAAGGCGTCAAATGCCTATGTCAATCTTGTCGACAACTCAGGTGAAATCCTGTGGTCACACCACAGAGGATACTCCGCATCTTTGGCTCTTGAGTTGGATGCTTTAGTCCGGTCAATCCCCGCACCCCTTGACTGATATCGGTCTTGGGCAAGACGGGATATCAGCCTTTTGATAATCAGCTTTATCCGTAGATTCTTAGGAGCCTATCGATTTCTCTACGATACATCCAAGCAGCCTCTTGGGCGTCAACATTGACTCTTTGTAGAAGTAAATCGAGAATTTTATTGCGATCGCGCACAATTAACCCATCAAATTCGGACAGCTTAACCAACGAATTTTGATAGATATCGGCACATTCCTGAACGTCGCCTCGGTTGAAAACAGGAACACCTTTGGAGATTGTAGCGCTTAGAAAAGCGCCAATGCTTTGAATGGACTCATCAGAGTCGAGGCTGAAGTTCTCGGGTATGATCACATCAGAAATAGCATGCACTACAACGCCTCCGATGAGGACATCTCCTATAACTAGCCTTCCAGATCCGACGCTAATGAAATCTTTTTCGTTATTTTCCCAGTCAACAGTGATGGTATTCCCGGAAAGTGATACAGGGGCTTCACCGATAGAATTGAAGACGGTTTTTGACTCTGCCACCACATGGGATAGTAGGATGCTTTGCAGTTTGTCTTTGTTCTCGGGTAATAGAAGGGCGGTTACTAATTCAGCGGGAAGTTTCGTGAACGCTTCTTCGGTGGGTGCAAAGAGTGTGCCTGAATCGAATGAAGCGACAGCCGAGTCTAGATCACATGCTTTGAGGAGAGAAAGAAGTGTAGGGTGTTGCGAGCCTAGATAATTTGCCACAGTGGCTGGCGAAGCGCCTGGGGAGTTCTGATATGTCTTTATGTAATCAACCTCTAAGCTAAATGGACCCGATTTTTTGTCGTAAAGATAAATAGCCAGACTGCTTACATCTTCGGCTTTCAGGGTAGGTAATTGTGAGAGGTCCATGCCAAAGCTCGTGGCCTTGAAGTTCTCCCAAGGCAGTTGAATGATTGCCCATTCTGAATCTAGCGTGTCGAATGATTGCCAGTATCCACCACCACGCAAGGGGATATCCTTGTGGCTACACGAAAATTGGTAAGTGCGGCCGGCTCCTTTGACGCGAATTTCGATGCCAGCGCTTTGAGTTAATCGTTGAATAGGGCGTGCCGTCCGCGCGCTTACGAATCCGCCATTGTTCTCGAGTGAGACATTGCCTTCGAAGAGCAGTGTTTTGGCTGCGCTCTTGGATATTTTCCCTGAAGAGCGTCCTCCCATGACAGTGTCGTGAACCGTTGTCCACTTAACTGGTGAGTCTGGGCTGAAATCGGTGATGAGCTGCTGTGAAAGCACAGCAAAAAGGGTAAGTGTTGTAATCATTGGTTGATGCGCGTTAGAAAGCGCTCTACGATTATAACGTTCAAAACGTTCACATGTGGCTTTATTTTCAATTAATTTTAATATTTGAACGTTTTATTGCAAATAAACATTCAAATTGGGTAGAATACGTACCATGTTTCCAATTCAGCTAATCTCATGAATAGACCATCGCAATTCCAACTTTCACCCAAATCTCTTGCTTCGGCGATAGGTGTAAGTGAATCGTCGATGAAGCGCTGGATTGATCAGGGGCAATTACCGGTACACATTACATCTGGTGGACATCGCAGAATATCCTTCTCTGATGCGATTAAATTCATCCGAGCTCACAAACGCACGATTGTCGATCCGTCCGCACTTGGGCTCGGCGGTTCTGAGGGCACTGATTCGGGTATTAACCAAAGCGAATTAGTGGATATCCTTAAAGCGGGTGATAGTGCCCATCTTAGTAACTCGCTGTTGCAGCTCTATCTAAGTGGCTATGGCCTGCCAACCCTTTTCGATGCGTTGCTGCCGGAGTTTCGCCTGATTGGTGAGCTGGGCTCAGACGACTCAAGATATATTTCTACAGAGCATCTATATTCAACGACTTTCGCTAAAGCTTTGTCGCAGCTGCAGCTTTACCTGCCAGCAGTAGACAATGCGCCTATTGCTATCGGTGGTACGCTAGCGCCAGACCCATCCTACATCTCAAGCCTTTTAGCCGAAACTGTCATTTCGAGCACCGGCATGCGAACAATGAACTTGGGGGGTAATACTCCGATAACGAGTATCCTTGAAACCGTTGAAGAATTTGATGCTAAATTGGTTTGGGTGAGTGTTGTCCATCAATCTGATATGTACGCAATCAACGTAGCACTTGAGAATCTCTATAACGCTCTTCAAGAGAAAGGTGTCCGATGCGTTATTGGTGGCCCGGCCTTACAGAATTCATCTACGAGTCATAGTTTCCTAGAAAAACATAATGCCTCGCTCCACGAAGTTCATCAATTGGCATCTTCGATTGTTTCTTCAAACTAAAAATAACCGCATTACCCCTAGAGACCAAATAAAAAGATGTTTCCTTCATACAGCTGGCAATCCTTTGACCGCCCAATTCGTTTGGGAGTTTCCCAATGTTTGCTCGGAGATCTTGTGCGCTATGATGGTGGACATGCACGTAGCCGATTCGTTTCTGACGAATTAGCGCCGTGGGTCGAATTTGTCCCGGTCTGTCCTGAAGTCGGGATTGGCATGGGTACTCCGCGTCCCGCTATTCGAATTGTCGAAACGGACTCCGATCTCCAGCTAATCGCGCCTTCCACAGGAGAAAACTTTACTTCGGCAATGCTCAGTTTCTCGCGAAGCACGATCGCTAAATTACAGACCGAACAGTTGGATGGATTTGTCTTGAAGAAATCTTCACCAACCTGTGGTACCGACCGGCTGAAGGTTTATCGTGAAGACGTTGCTGTCCGCAAGGATGGCGTTGGTTTTTTCGCAGCGGAGCTCATGAGATTATGGCCCAATTTGCCCATTGAAGACGAAGGCCGCCTGAATGATGGCCCTCTTCGCGAAAACTTTATTGGGCGTATCTTTGCAAGAAGCCGCTGGCATGGGTTAATCGATTCCGGCCTGAATAGGGGATCACTAGTTGAATTCCATACGGCTCACAAACTGTTGTTGTTGTCTCACTCTGAGCCTGGCTACCGCCGGCTTGGCAGAATCGTGGCAAGCCTAGGCACGGATGAAGACTCTACTATTTTTGAAGAGTACGAGTCGGTTTTTAATGAAACTTTACAGACAAAGCCGACGCCTAAGGCACATGTGAACGTAATGCAGCATGCCTTGGGGCATTTGAAAAGCCTACTTTCCTCCGAGGAAAAGCAAGAGATCTTGCGCTCTATCGAGGATTTCAAAAAGGGGCACCTTCCACTACTGGTGCCTATCAATTTAATCGCGTTTTGCGTACGTGTACATCAAGTTGAATACTTGATGGGCCAAATTTATTTTGCGCCACATCCAAAAGAGCTCATGCTGCGTAACCATGCATAATGAACATTTTCATCTTAGACCGCGATCCAGAGAAATGTGCTAGATACCATTGTGACAAGCACGTCGTGAAGATGGTGTTAGAGAGTGCACAGATCCTTTGCTCGGTACTGCATATGCGCGGTGAAGATGCTCCTTATCGTCCTACTCACATATCTCACCCATGCGTAAAATGGGCAAACGCTTCATTCTCTAATTTCTCGTGGTTAGTAGAGCTAGCGATTCAGCTAAATGAAGAATACAAGTTTCGTTATGAGAAACTTGTTAATCACAAATCCATCGAAGTGGTTAATCTTTGCGCCGAGTATCACTTTGAAGATATAGGCCTTACACCTTTTGCGCAGTGCATGCCTGACCGTTATAGGTTCCAGAACAACCCTGTCCGTGCTTACCGAGCTTACTACAAGGGTGACAAACGTAGCTTTGCCGCTTGGAAGCGTCGAGGTGCTCCCTCGTGGTACCCTGTAAACAGTGAAAACTAAACATCGCGTGTTGGTGACTGGAGCGTCAGGCTTCCTCGGCTCATCCGTGCTCGAAGTGTTGTCAAAGAAACCTTTGGAGGTGATAGCTTTGGGGCATTCTGCCGGCACCGCAAGGGAGGTAAATGAACAGGGAAACGTGATTTGGAAATTTGCCGACATCTGTGACAAAGGTGCTTTACGCGATACTCTAGAAGGTTGCGACACAGTCATCCATTTAGTAGGGTTATTAACAGAGTGCCCCAAAAAAGGAATCACCCATCAACGCGTGGTTGTTGAGGGAAGTCAATGCTTGGTTGATGCTTGCGCTGATTCTGGTGTTAGAAAAATAATTTATGTTTCCGCTGCCGGAACGCATAGTCAATCACAGTCGGTGTATCATCAATCGAAATGGAAGGCAGAATCGATTGTGAAATCTAGTGGCTTGGCATGGACGATTTTTCGCCCCTCATTACTTTTCTTTAGCCGTGCGGCGAAGGACTACTCTGGCTGTCGAAAAGACTTCGTGGCAACGATCGTGCAGCAGTTTAGATGGCTGCCATTTGTCGCGCTGCCGGGATCCGGCAATTCGCTTTGCCAGCCATTGTGTGTTACGGACTTATCGAACGCTATTGTGAACGCTATAGAGTCTGGTGACCATGAGGTGGTCGATGCTGGTGGTCCAGAGAAATACTCTTACACTCGCCTTTTCCAAGATATTTCCCGTGCTAATTTCAAACTAAAATGCGTGCTGCATCTACCCATGTGGATTATGAAGTTTTTGGCCAAAGCGGTTTTCGCTAAGATGACTAGTCCGCCGTTAAGTTATGACCAATTATTAATGCTCGAGGATGATAATTTAGCGGACCCGCTATCCGACCATTTTCTGTTCGAAGGTGACTTGTCTCGATGGTGATTCTATTGTTTTTTTTAGTTAGGGTTGTATATTAGGCTAGGCACTTCAGGAGAGCGCCATCACTATGAGTAAACATATAGGAATCGTTGGCTGTAGCGCGGAGGGAGCGGCTTTGTGCTATCGCACCATCTGTGCTGAGGCAAAAGAACAGATGGGTGAGCATATGCACCCAGAAGTGACCATGCATACCCACCCATTGGGTGAATACATGATTGCCGTTCGGGCAGGCGACTGGAGGCAGGTCGCAGATTTGATGTTGTCCTCCGCACATAAACTTAAGAGTTGCGGGGCCGAGTTCGCTCTTTCGCCTGACAATACTATTCACGAGGCATATAGCATCGTTGCTGCAGAGTCTCCAATCCCATGGATTCACATCGCCGATGCCGTTGCTCATCAGGCCCGTGAGTTAGATTTATCCTGTTTAGCCATTACCGGAACAAGCCATTTGATGACCGGCCCCGTTTATTCAGAGACTTTAGCGAAGCTTGGCATCTCATGTAAGATTCCAACTGAGGAGCAAAGGCAGAACATCGATTCAATCATTTTTAACGAATTGGTTTATGGTGTCATTAAAGAATCATCGCGATTATATTTCAATGAAGTGATTCAAGAATTGAAAGAACAGGGCTGCGATGGGGTGGTCTTAGGTTGCACAGAGATTCCTCTCATCGTTCAGCCGGATGATTGCCCATTGCCTACTTTAGATTCGACGAGATTATTGGCCCGCTTGGCATTACATAAATCTCTGGAATAAGTCGCCGGTAAATCAAGCAAATGTGATTATCGTCCGTTCGGACGGGTGGGGCGTCAAATAACTTGCTGACACAACATCGCAAATGGACATTGATCGCACTTAGCTTTACGCGCAGTGCAAGTTTCGCGACCGAGGTAAATCAGGCTATGGCTTATAAATACCCAGTCGTCGCGTTCAAACAACTTGATTAGATCACGTTCGACTTTTATCGGGTCATGCTCTTTAGTCAAATTCATGCGCCGCGCAATGCGTCCGACATGGGTGTCAATCACAATGCCCACTGGATTATTAAATCCGCGGCCCATGACGCAATTCGCCGTCTTGCGCGCTACTCCAGCTAGCTCCAGTAACTCATCCATCGTGCGGGGGACTTCGCCGTTATGTTTGTCGACTAAGATATTTGCAGTTTTATGCATATTCTTCGCTTTATTGTTAAAAAAGTTAATGCGCTTAACTAACTCGCGTATTTCATCGACACTCGCTTTGGCCATCACAGTCGCATTGGGCATAGCCTTAAACAAAGCCGGAGTCTCTTTGTTCACAGCCTTATCGGTGCACTGCGCTGACAGTAGAGTCGCAATCAATAGCTCGAAGGGATTGCGGTAGTCAAGCGAGGTTTTGGCAGTGGGGTAAATCTTCCGCAACTTCACCAAAATGGACGCCGCCCGTTCACGTTTAACCGTTAGGTTTTCGCGCAAGGGTAGGTTGCCGTTTAGGGCGCGGCGGCGTGTGGACGGGGAAGACATTGTGGTATGTTAGTAGAATATGTGGTATTCTTAAACCAGTGGAACAAATAATCAATTACTTCGGCCCCGAATTATGGGAAGTCTGCCAGCGTTTATTAGTAGCAGCGGGCATCGGCGCAGTTATCGGCATCGAGCGCGAAGTACGCGGACATCCAGCTGGCTTTCGTACTTTAACTGTCTTAGCAGTAGCTTCGGCGTTGATCATGGTCTTAAGTGAACGCGTTGCCGGCGGTAAAGATTTTCACGACACCGGTCGCATCGCCGCACAAGTAATTAGCGGCATGGGTTTTTTAGGTGCCGGAGTAATCATGCGTTCAGGTCTTACAATCCACGGGTTGACTACCGCGTCCATATTGTGGGCGGTGGCGGGGCTCGGATTAACCGCCGGCGCCGGATTAGTTGCGGAAGCGATTCTTGCATCGTCGTTAATTTTATTAGTGCTACTTGTGTTCTCACCCATCGAACGTAAATTACTGCGCCGCCTAAAACGTAAAAAACTAGAAGTCGTCGCCGAACCCCGTCAAGGATTAGTCGAAGAACTCGCCGATGCATTGCGCAGCCACGGCCACCGCGTCGATGATTTGGTGGTCACCGACTACAGTAAAGATTCATGGGATATCAAAGTAAGTGTGAGGTCTACTTCGGCTGGCGGACGGATTGACCCGGCTGCGGTGTTGTTAGATGTGACGGGGGTGTCGAAGGTGCACCTCGAAGGCGAATCTGAGTAATCCAGCACGATGTGTTAGAATGCTCAACCATGACTTCTACAGCATCCTCTTTAGACCTTTCATTCCTTAAAGAACTTGGCATCGACGGCCAGCAATCCGGCGCTTACTGCGGCGAATGGCTTGAATGTGGCGGCGAAGAACTTCCCGTCTACTCACCTGCAACAGGCGAGCAAATTGGTAGTGTTAAACAAGCTACAGCCGATGATTACGAAAAGGTATCCGCAGCTGCTCACGCTGCATTTCTAAAGTGGCGCGAATTGCCAGCTCCTGTGCGCGGCGAATACGTGCGTTTAATGGGCGAGGCGATGCGCAAGTATAAAGAGCCACTCGGTAAAATCGTTTCCTTAGAAATGGGTAAGATTTTGCAAGAAGGGTTGGGCGAAGTTCAAGAGGCCATCGACATCGCCGATTTTGCAGTCGGCCAGTCGCGCATGCTTTACGGTTTGTCACTGCATTCCGAGCGTCCGCAACATGCGATGCGCGAGCAATGGCATCCAATTGGTACTATCGGGGTAATTTCGGCGTTCAATTTCCCGTCCGCAGTTTGGGCCTGGAATTCAATGCTTGCAATGATCTGTGGTGATTCCACTCTCTGGAAGCCATCCTGGAAAACACCATTAACTGCTTTGGCGATGACTAAAGTTTGCGCGCCAATCCTAGAAAAGGACGGCCTCGGCGCGGTGCTTTCTTTGGTGGTCGGCCCTGATGCCTCTGTCGGTGAAGCGATGACCGCCGATAAACGCTTGCCAGTTATTTCGGCAACTGGTTCATGTCGCATGGGCGCTCACGTCGCTGCTAAAGTTGCGGCGCGTTTTGGTTCAACGATTTTAGAGCTAGGTGGCAACAACGCAGTAGTCGTGCTCGAAGATGCCGACCTCGAAATGGCTGCGCGCGCAATTATGTTTGGTGCGGTAGGTACTGCAGGTCAGCGTTGTACTTCGACGCGCCGCGTACTTGTGCAAAAAGGTGTACGCGATCAATTGGTCGAGCGTCTCAAAACAATGTACGCTGGTGTAAACATCGGCCATCCACTCGACGAAAGCGTGTTAATGGGGCCATTGATTGACCAAGACTCGGTTGATAATGTGCTTAAGTCCATCGCAGCCGTTAAAGAAATGGGCGGCGAGATTGTTTGTGGTGGCGAGCAAGTTTACCCCGAAGGTTGTCCGAATGGTTTCTACATGACGCCGGCAATCGCCACTGCGCAAAACGACTGGAGTGTAGTGCAAAACGAAACTTTTGGACCGTTGATGTACATCATTGAAATTGATGATTTAGATCACGCGATCGAAATTCATAACGACGTGCCACAAGGTTTGTCGTCAGCGATTTTCACTTTGAATATGCGCCACGCCGAAAAATTCTTGTCGGCAATCGGCAGTGACTGTGGTATCGCAAACGTAAACATCGGCACTTCTGGTGCAGAAATCGGTGGCGCGTTTGGCGGCGAAAAAGAAACAGGCGGCGGACGTGAATCTGGCTCAGATGCATGGAAGGCTTATATGCGTCGTCAAACTAATACTGTGAATTACTCTACCGAGTTGCCATTGGCGCAAGGTGTTTCATTCGACGTTGATTAAGTTTGCAGCCTAAAACTTTAACCGTAAACAGCGACCGTCTTCCCTTAGCTCTACATGACTACGGGCAAGACGGTCCATCAGTTTTATTTGTACACGGTTTTTTAGATGGCGGCAAGTCATTCGAAGACGTGGCAATTGCAGCGCGCGAGTTCTGCCGTCCGCTGTGTTTAGATTGGCGCGGACATGGCGATAGCGCGCAGGTGGTCGATGGTAGTTATCATCAATTTGATCACTTCAAAGATTTACTGGCAGTGATGGATGAAATCAAACCTGATTGTGTAGTGGCGCATTCATTGGGTGGTACCGTTGCTTTGATGTTGGCTGCTGCAGCTCCCGAGTTGTTCAAGAAACTTATGCTGCTTGATGCGCTGGGTGGCTATGCTGCCGATGCCGAGACGCAGATCGAGCAATTTGTGGATGTAGTCGAGCACTTGCGCCATCCACAAAAAGGCTTTCGTGATTTTGAATCTCGCGCGGCCGCTGAAAGTCGGGTTAAGCAAAACAACCCCGGCTTGTCAGATGCCGGAGCTGAGCGCATCGTGCGGCACTATCTAGAACAATTAGATAATGGTATGTGGCGCGTAAAATTGGATCCTCGTTTGCGCGGGCCAAACCCGATTCGTTATACCGAAGAGCATTGGCAAGTGATGGTGCGGCGGGTTGCATGTAAGACCACAGTTGTCGCGCCCGAAGGTGGGTATATGCATCGGCATCCGCAGGGTCGCGAGCGCTTTGAATGTTTGGCTGATGGTAAGTGGGTGAGCGTGCCGGATGTAGGGCATCATGTGCATGCCGAGGTGCCCGAGTTGGTGGTTAGTGAGTTGCGCGAGTTGTTAGAATAGTCGTCAGCAATGACAGACTCCACTGCAAACATCATGCGCTACGATATGGCGCTGCCGGCGAATTGCGCCCACCACGCTGGGCTCGACCTTAACGGTGGCACCGACGGTTTGTGGTTGTGCGTTGACGCGGCGGCGCGTTTGGCGATGCATCCTGATACTGAAGATGGTAGCGAAGCAGCCGGCGACGAAGGGCTGATGGCCTGGGATTTACCTGCTTGGCAAGAAGCGCTCGACGGTGTGCATTTGAATATGGTTGAGGTTATTCTCGATGCGGGGGCGAATGCGTTGCCGAATGCGGCGCCGCTGATTGCCCTGGCGCAACAGCAAGGTTGTGATTTAAACGAGTTGCGTTTCGATTTCGGATTTGATCCTTTGTCGTGCTTGGCTAAAGATGGGTTGTTGGTTGGTGGTCCTGATTACGTCAAACATTCGGCGAAGGCTTTGTTTGAATATGCGCAGGCGAATATGGCCAAGGCTAATGTGTTTTGCGTTAACACCGAAGTGCATGAAATGGCGGGCGCTAGTCATGCGCAACAATTGGGGGTGATGGCAGCTACTTTGAGTCATTATTTAGGGTTGTCAGATGCGCTTGGGGTTACGGCTGCCGACATTGCGCGGCGCACAACTTTACGCTTGGCGGTGGGGCGCGATATTTTTGTTGAAGTAGCCAAGTTGCGAGCGGCGCGTTTGTTGTTCTCTAAAGTTTTAATTGCGCATGGCGTGACCGAAGATATTGCGCCGCGCATTCATGCGATTTCCTCGCGCCAAACCATTAGCCAGTGTGCGCCGCATACAAATATGTTGCGCGGCACCGAGCAAACATTTGCGGCATTATTGGCGAATGTCGATGTAGTGACTACATCCTGTTTTGATGAAGCATTGGGGCAGTCTTCCGAATTGGCGCGGCGCGCGGCACGCAATGTGGCAATTATTTTGCAAGAAGAATCGCACTTAATGCAACAAAACGATCCGACTGCCGGCAGTTACTGGGTCGAAGAAAACACCGAACGCTTGCTCGCAGAGGGTTTTGATTTTATGCAGCAAATCGAATCACGCGGTTCGATGCCAGGGGTGTTATTGCAAGGATGGTTGCGTGACCAAATTAGCGAGACGTCCGCGGTGCAGCAACAGCGATTTGCAGTGCGCGAAGATGCTGTTACTGGTGTTTCTGAATATCCGCAACTCGACGAGCAACTGACAGAGGTCAAGGCAGTGTTTGGAGAAGACGAACACGACTATATTCTGAGTTACAACGACTTGATTGAAAATTGTGATTTGCATTCTCAATCGAGTTTTGCAGACTGCATCGCTGCTAGTAATGCTGGGGCGAACGTTTTTCAAATTAGCGCGGCTTTGCATGGTGGTCAAGCGATGCAGTCGCCGCAAATGGTGCCATTAGACGTGCATCGTCACGCCGAAGATTTCGAGCAATTGCGATATCAAGCAACCACATTAGAAAATGCAGTTGTTAGTTTGCACTGCTTAGGTGAATTGGCGCAGCACAATGCGCGTAAAACTTTCGCCACCAACTTTTTCGCAGCTGGCGGATTGAATGTCGAAGAAGGCGGTTCGGCTAAAGTAGTGTGCATTGTCGGCAGCGATAAGCAATACGCTTCTGAGTTAGAAAAAGTGCGTGCGAGTTACACTAACGACGATATCCTCGTTTTGGTAGCTGGGCAATTTGAAGATTCGGTTGCCACCCTGCAGCAAGTGCAAGAGGTATTAGCATGAGTGATGTAAAACACCCTTATCCGCATATGGGAAGCCAGCCTGGCGAGGTGCCATTTGTGCGCGGACCTTACGCTTCGATGTATGTTAATCGTCCATGGACGATTCGCCAGTACGCAGGCTTTTCTACGGCTACCGAGTCGAATGCTTTTTACCGGCGCAACTTGGCGGCTGGGCAAAAAGGTTTGTCGATTGCTTTCGATTTGGCGACGCACCGTGGTTACGATTCCGATAATCCGCGCGTGACTGGCGATGTTGGCATGGCGGGAGTAGCCATTGATTCGATTCTTGACATGCGTATTTTGTTTGACAAGATTCCGCTTGACCAAATGTCGGTGTCGATGACGATGAACGGAGCAGTGCTGCCGATTTTGGCGTTGTATATTGTTGCCGCCGAAGAGCAAGGCGTAAAACCAGAGCAGCTTACGGGCACCATTCAAAATGATATTCTTAAAGAATTCATGGTGCGTAATACTTACATCTATCCGCCGGCGCCGTCGATGCGCATCATTGCCGATATTTTTAAGTACACCACTAAGCATATGCCTAAGTTTAATAGTATCTCAATTTCTGGATATCACATGCAAGAGGCAGGTGCAACTCCAGAACTAGAATTGGCGTATACCTTGGCTGATGGCCTTGAATACGTCCGCACAGGCATTGCCGCTGGTTTAGATATCGATCAATTCGCGCCGCGCTTAAGTTTCTTTTGGGCCATCGGCATGGATTTCTTCAAAGAAGTCGCCAAGTTACGCGCCGCACGTTTGTTGTGGTCCGAAATGATTGCCGAATTTAATCCGCAGAATGTAAAGTCACAAATGTTGCGCACCCATTCGCAAACTTCGGGGTGGTCTTTAACTGCGCAAGATGTTTACAACAACGTTACGCGCACCTGTGTTGAAGCAATGGCAGCAACACAAGGGCATACGCAATCGTTGCATACTAATTCACTCGACGAGGCCTTGGCTTTGCCGACAGACTTCTCGGCACGCATTGCACGTAACACTCAGATTCAATTGCAACAAGAGTCTGGTACTTGCCGTCCACCTGATCCTTGGGGCGGTTCGTTATTGGTCGAAAGGTTAACTCACGAGATGGCAGAAAAGGTGCGCGCGCATTTAGCCGAAATCGAAGAGCTCGGTGGTATGACTAAGGCGATTGAAACGGGCGTGCCTAAGTTGCGCATCGAAGAAGCGGCGGCTCAAGCTCAAGCGCGCATTGACTCTGGTGAGCAGACGATTGTTGGCGTTAATAAATACGTGGTTGATGTCGATGAAGATATACCGGTGTTGTCGGTTGATAATGCTAGCGTTTACGCCGAGCAGATTGGGCGATTAAAGCAGTTGCGTGACGAGCGCGACCAAGATATCACCGACGCGTCTTTACAACACTTAACTGAGGCTGCAGCTAATGAAAGCGGTAATTTGCTCGACTTATGCGTTAAGGCTGCGCGTGCTAAGGCGACGGTTGGCGAAATGTCAGATGCCCTCGAAAAGGTATATCAACGTCATCAAGCTAAGGTATCCGCTGTCTCGGGAGTTTATAGTAGTACCGTGGCTGAACAATCATCCGACCTCGACAAGGTGCGCAAACGCGTTGCCGAATTCGCCGACAAGGCAGGCAGGCGTCCGCGTATATTGGTGGCGAAGATGGGGCAAGATGGTCACGACCGCGGGCAAAAAGTTATTTCTACGGCCTTCGCTGATTTAGGATTCGATGTCGATATAGGTACATTGTTTCAAACTCCCGAAGAAACTGCGCGCCAGGCAATAGAAAATGATGTGCACATCGTCGGTGTGTCATCGTTGGCGGCTGGCCACTTAACTTTAGTGCCAGCTTTGCGTAAAGAACTTGATGCGCATTCACGCAATGATGTGTTAGTAGTGGTTGGCGGAGTTATTCCTCCGCAAGATTACGACGCTTTGTTTGCAGCAGGTGCGGCGGCGGTGTTTGGGCCGGGTACGGTTATCCCTGATGCGGCATTGCAACTCTTAGATAAATTAGATGGCTGATTTTCCGCCACTTGCAGAGCTTGCCACCGCAATTGTCGCTGGCGAACGTTCTGCATTGGCGCGTGCCATGACTTTAGTCGAATCTACATTGTCCGAGCACCAAGTGTTGGCGCAAGAGTTGATTGGGTTGTTGATGCCGCATACCGGTAAGTCGCAACGCATTGGCGTGACTGGCGTGCCCGGAGTAGGTAAATCGACTTTCTTAGATAGCTACGGCATGTACTTAATTGAACGCGGACATCGCGTGGCAGTGCTGGCCGTCGACCCATCTAGTTCGATTACGGGCGGCAGTATTCTTGGCGATAAAAGTCGTATGAATGATTTGGCTTTGTCTGATCAGGCATTTGTGCGCCCTTCACCTAGCTCGAATAATCTAGGAGGAGTCGCGCGCCGCACTCGCGAGAACATTTTATTGTGCGAAGCTGCGGGTTACGACATGGTGTTGGTTGAAACGGTGGGCGTAGGTCAATCCGAAACTGTAGTCGCCGACATGGTTGATTTCTTTTTGGTGCTTATGTTGGCAGGTGCGGGCGATGAATTACAGGGCATAAAAAAAGGCATTATCGAATTGGCAGACTTAATTGCGATTAACAAAGCAGATGGCGACAACCTGAACCAAGCCAAACAAGCGGCTAATGATTACACATCGGCGCTACATTATTTGCGGCCAACTAGCGAGCACTGGCAGCCGTCCACGGTTTGTATATCGGCGCTTGAAGCAAGTGGATATGAGCAGTTGTATAAGTTGGTGGCTGAACATGCTGCTGCGATGCACGAATGCGGCGAATGGGTTAGTAACCGTCAACAGCAGAATAGTAAATGGATGTGGTCGCTGGTTAAAAACCGTTTAATCGATGATTTTAGTGATGCGCTCGATGGCGAAAGATTAGCTGTGATTGAACAGCAAGTGCAAGCTGGCGCATTAAGTCCGACTGCGGCCGCCAATAAATTGATCGACTATTCCGTAAAATAATCGTCGACCGTGCCATCAAATGAATAGTCAATGACATTCAACCAAAATATGTTAGCACCAAGCAGGTTAATGGACTGCTCTGCCTGAAGGGTAAACCAAATCCCTGCTGATGTTCCTAGTGCAGAGTCTGCCTGAACAAAATCAGCAATCATGCCGCGAGCCTGAAGTAAATCGCTATGGATGCCATCTGCAGAAACTATGGTAGTGACAACTCCTGTTGCAATATCCACATATTTTATTGCTGCATTTGTGTAGTCAAAAACAGCAAGTTTGCCGTTTAATGTAGTGATGTTTGCTGCCGCAGTTATGTCGCCTATGCCGCCGCCGGTTAGAATGATGCTTGATTGAATTGTTGGTTCTGTTCCTGCCCACGAAAATGTGCAGTGGTAGATTACAGCTTCGGTTCCTCCTTCAATTCGTCCGCATACATAGATGCCAGAATCATCGCCAATCATGCAGAGTGGCTGAAAAACACCTTCAGTTTGTGTGCTAAGATCGAAATTGTAGCTTCCTGACGATTTGCCGTAGTGCGAGACCAATAGGCTTTTGTTGGCTGGGAATAAAGTAGCAGTGAAGACTCCAAGCGAATTTCTACTAGAAACGCTCATGATGTTCATTTCTGCTGCTGGAAGAGGGCCCCTCGGAAGAACTGGGGAAGGAGCAGAGTTAGGTGTAAATGTTCCACAGAGCCATTCAAACCATGCTGGTGGAGGACATTCGCAATTGTCGAACGAGGACGCATCGCCATTGTATTTGCAAATGTATAGCACACTAATGACCCAATTGCGAACACACAAGGCATCAGTCATTTCTTCGAATCCATCCGGCTGGGTAGATGAAAGATAGGATATTAAACAGCATATCATTGCATTTTCTTGAATGTATGCTTCGCGCTCGTCTGCATCGGACGCATCGGCTTTGTTACCGTGCATTTTCTCTGCGTGAACACCCTCGTGAAAAAGTATAGATGCGAGTAAGGCCACATCTGTAGGTGAGCCGGGGCCCGCAGGGAAGGCGTCAGGCATAAGGTTTATGCCTGGCGCAATAAGTGAGCCTCCTGGCCCTTTCCCTTGATATATAGGGATCCTGTTAAGGCCGTTTGTTTGCGCCCAGAAATGTCCAACCGTCACAGTTGTAGCAAGAACGTGGGTGTCGGCTTTGTCGCCCTGCGCTCGCCCTTCGTTTCGACCTAAGTCAATTCGATCATCATCTGCCATTGATTTCAGCTTGGCGATAACATCCTGTTGAAACGTTGAGTCTTGCCCTGCTACGGTATCATCTGAGGCGCAGGTATTGGCTGCTTGCTCAAGAAGGGTGAGTGCCTTTTGCAGAATAGACCATTGCGGGTGCCCATCTGAAATGGGCGAACTAGCGTCGTGCGCAACGCTAGGCCGTCCGCCATTAGCGGGTCTAGTCAATTCATAACCAACAAAGGATACTAAACTGAGAGACACAATCGCTGCAAGCCATGAGGGAAAATAGATTGTGACAGCCAAGTTCGGTTTTTGCATGCCAGCAATGATGGCAGTTCAATTCAATGCAGTCAACTTTTTTTTGTGCATTATCGGCATTGTTGTAAACTAAGCGCATGGTTTCATGTGCAGGCTCCGCTGCAAGCAGCAAGTGCAAGCTGGCGCATTAAGTCCGACTGCGGCCGCCAATAAATTGATAGATGGAAATCCCTAAAAACATAGTCGACTTTCACGTGCATATTCAGCCGTGGCAGCAAATTAAAGATGCGCCGCGTAAAACGATTGAGGCTGGGCGTAGTGATGTCGAAGCAATTTTGCATTACCAGCGTAATCCAAAAGATTTTAGTGCACATCTAGAAACGCAAGGCATTGCGCGCGCAGGCTTAATTAATTATGTGTCGCCGAAGTTGATGGGGTTTGACGAGAGTTGCAATGATTGGATTGCTGAATACCGCAATGTCGACCCGCAACGTTTTTTCGCATGGGGAGGCATCCATCCCGAGTTTTGTGATGACGTGCCGGCCGAAATGGTGCGTTTGTTAGACGACTTAAAAATCGATGGTATAAAAATTCATCCACCGCATCAAGAAATGGCGGCGCGCGATAAAAGGTTTTACCCGGTTTATGCTGCGTGTGAAGAACGCGGTGTGCCGGTGATGATTCATACTGGTACTTCGGTTTTTCCTGGTGCGCGTTCGAGATTGGGCGACCCACTTGATCTCGACGATGTTGCGATAGATTTTCCGAAGTTGAAAATTGTAATGGCGCATGCTGGCCGTCCGTTTTGGTATGAACAGGCATTTTTTGTGGCGCGGCGTCATCGTAACGTTTATGTCGAGCTATCGGGTATTCCGCCGCAGTATTTGCCAAAGTATTTACCGCGCTTAGAGTTTCTCGAAGAAGGCGTGTTGTGGGGTACTGATTGGCCTAGTCCTGGCGTTAAAGATTTGCGCGCGAACGTGCAAGTGTTTTGCGATTTGCCCGAATATTCTGATGAGTTTAAGCGGATGGTATTGGTAGATAATGCACAGAAGTTTTTTGTGGCCGAATGATATAATCATCGGCAATGCTAAACCTAGTTTTCGCCGTACTCCTCGCTCAACAACCCCTCACTGATGTCTCCGATTGGGTGCATGTCGGGGGGCAAGCTGCTTACACTTTTAATGACGGCGAACTGCACGGCGTCGGTGCCACTAACGGCAACGCTTTTTTGCATTCACCACGCGAATACAGCGACTTTGTATTAGAGTGCGATGTCAAAATTTCCCCCGGCGGAAATTCAGGAATTCAGTTTCGCTCGCATGTGCGCGACAATGGTCGACTGTACGGATACCAATGCGAAATAGATTCTAGTAATCGCTGGATAAGCGGTGGCATCTACGACGAAGCCCGCCGCGGATGGCTAGAAGACTTGCGCGATGAAAGCGAAAGCCTAGCGCGTGGTGCGTTTGTGCAAGGCACATGGAATCACTACAAAATAAAAGCGCAGGGTAGTCACATCCAAACTTGGATAAACGGTATTGCCTGCAGTGACATCCGTGATGATGTCGACGCCGCAGGATTAATAGCTTTTCAAGTGCATGGCGGTGATGTAACAGACATCCGCTGGAAAAACATCGTCATCACTGAACTGCCTCCTGCGCCGTTTATTCACAGTATCTCTGACATTTCACAGCAGTTCAGCTTTTACATGGACGGCCGCTTCTTCACCCAATATATAAAAGGCGACGGCGTCGATGCGCGCAACTGGGGCACACTATCTAAATTAGATTTAAGTAACACCAATCTGTTGTTGCTCGACGGCGGCGAACGTCGCATTCCTTATGCGCAAAATTCGATTGAGCATATCGCGTCTTATGTAAACGAGGGCGGAACCGTGTTAGTCATGGCCGACCACTCTGCCGATGGCCCATCGGTGCTACCGTTAATCAAACATTTCGAAGGTGGATTATCTAAGAGTAAAGCAGTCGCGCCCTTTACGGCAGCGCCATCGTTAGCCGCGCAAGACATCGAGTATTACGGCGGCAAAACTCTAGCGTTGAATAATGCATGGACTCACCTCATCAAAGACAAAAAAGGACGTCCACTGTTGGCGCGGCGGGCATTTGGTGACGGAAATGTGTTACTCGGTTCGCGTGGCTTGTTCGGTCATAAGCCAGATCACTCCGATCCGATAAATGCGCAGTGGGTGCGTCCGTTATTGTTGAATTTGGTACAGTCGAAGGTAATTGATGAAACTAAGGCTCATCGCGGGCAGAGTGCCGAATTGAGTAAGCAGTTAGGTCCGTTAAAGTTAGAATTTAATGCAGGCACTGCACCTTTCGCCGATGCGATTGCTGCTGAGTATGAGTTGGTGCGCCCGCATTTAGTCGAAATAACCGGAGTAGAGCCTGCGCCAGGCATGATAAAAAACCTATTAATTTTGCCGACCGGCGGTGGTGGGTTTTCGAGTGGTCAGCGCATTGCAATTGGTGCATTTTGGGGTAATTATCCCGAAAAACGCTATCCCATGGTTGAATTGATTTCGCATGAAGCGGGGCACTCGTGGGTGTTGCCGTATGCCGAGCCGTTATGGAACGAACCGATTGCTACTTACCTTGGCATCAAAGTGGGTCAGCGTTTGGGTATGCCAGAGGCCGACCAAACTTTAGCGCGCGCTATAAAAAATGCGCGTGACCTAGACCCAGAAATGAATGCGCTAGACCCTTTAGCCGCAGATGCTCCGCGAAATTTAATTTGGGGAAAATCGTATTTTGTATTCGAAGAGCTTGAACGGAAATACGGACCGGGGGTGATGGCTAAGTATTTTCGCGCCAAGCGAGAGTTGTTGCCTGTGGGCGGTGCGCGCAATAGTTACACCTTTGATGAATGCGTAGCTGTTTGGAGTGTCGCGTTAGGCGAAGATTTAGTGCCGTGGTTTCAGTCTTTGGGCTTTTCTGTGGCTGCGGTAAAGTTAAACTAATCAAATGAGCAACCCGCGACCCACCTTACTCATAGTCTTAGACGGCTGGGGCCACGCGCCCGCCAGCGAGTCAAACGCCATCACTCACGCCCCCGCAGACAACTTCCTCTCATGGTGGGAAAAGTATCCGCACACCTTGCTTTCGGCCAGCGGTAAAGAAGTCGGCCTGCCCAGTGGGCTAATGGGCAACTCCGAAGTCGGTCACACCAACATTGGCGCCGGACGAATCGTTTACCAAACCATCTCGCGCATCAACCAAGACATTGCCGACGGCGGCTTCACTCAAAACGGTATGTTGCGCAATGCCATTGAGCATGCGCGCGCCAATAACAGCACCTTACACCTATTCGGTTTGCTCGGCGATGGCGGAGTGCACGCCGCCGACAACCACTACGCCTCATTACTTGCCTTAGCCAACTCAATGGGCTTAAAGTCTGAGCAAGTAAAAATTCACGCGCTGCTCGACGGCCGCGACACTGCGCCACGCTCAGCCGAAAATTACATCAACGCGCTCGAAGAAATGTGTCGCGTTAACGGCGGCAGCATCGCCAGCATTTGTGGGCGTTACTTCGGCATGGACCGCGATACTAACTACCAACGCACTCAATTATTTTGGGACGTCATGGTAAATGCCAATGCGCCATTCAGCGCGCCGTCCGCGGGTGCTGCATTGCAAGACGCCTACGCCCGCGACGAAAACGACGAGTTTGTGCAGCCGACGATAATCGCTAATGGTGCAGCCGTTCAAGATGACGATTCTGTGATCAGTTTTAATTTTAGAGCCGACCGCGTGCGTCAAATATCTGACGCATTTTTAAACGGCCAAGACTTCACGCCACTCACTCGCGTGCGTCGTCCGTGTGTAAAGTACACCACTATGACGCAGTACCGCGAGAGTTTTGATTGTGCAGTGGCATATCCTCCGCAAGAGATTAACGCGACATTCGGAGAAGTTATTGCCGACGCCGGCTTGCGCCAATTCAGATGCGCCGAAACCGAAAAGTATGCACACGTCAGTTTCTTTTTCAACGGCGGTCGCGAAGATGTATTCGCAGGTGAAGACCGCGAGCTCATTGCATCGCCCAAAGTGGCGACTTACGACCTAAAGCCAGAGATGTCAGCATTCGAAGTGACGGCAGCTGTGTTGAACAAACTCGACGCCGGTCAGCACGCGTTGTATGTCATCAACTTCGCTAACTCAGATATGGTGGGGCACACCGGTTTAATTCCGGCTGCAGAAGCTGCGGTGCGCGCGGTCGACGCCTGCCTTAAACAAATCGTAGATAAAGCTCTAGAGCTTGGCGGAACCGTTGCTATTACCGCCGACCATGGCAACGCCGAGCAAATGATTGCCCCAGATACAGGCGACGTCCACACTGCGCATACTGTTAACCCCGTACCGTTATTGTTAATTAGTGACGAGTTCAGTGGTGTGCAAATGCGTAATGGCGTGCTTGCTGATGTAGCACCAACTATGCTGAAGACATTGGGTCTCGCCCAGCCCGAGTTGATGAGCGGCGAAGCCTTGTTCTAGTTTTATTCGGCGGCGACGTTACAATTTGCCCCCTATGAGCGTCTCCTGCGGCATCGTTGGCCTACCTAATGTAGGCAAATCTACCATCTTTAGCGCCTTGAGTGAAGCCAAGGCCGAAGTGGGTAATTTTCCTTTTTGTACTATCGACCCTAATACTGCGATTGTCGAAGTGCCTGATCAGCGTTTGTTTGAAATACACTCGCGCATCAATACGCAAAAGGTAATTCCTGCGGTTGTGAAGGTCGTAGATATTGCTGGTTTGGTTAAAGGCGCCAGCGAGGGTGAAGGCATGGGCAATAAGTTTTTGTCCAACATCAAAGAGTGCGATGCCGTCATGCAAGTTGTGCGTTGTTTTGGTGGCGATAAAGTTTTGCGTGACGAAGCCATTGATCCATTAGGCGACATCGAAATTATCGAAATGGAACTCGCGCTTGCCGATTTAGCAACTGTCGAACGTAACATCGAGCGCATCGCCAAGAAAATACGTTTAGGCGACAAAGAAGTCGCCGCTCAACACGCGACTTTTGTAAAAGCGCAGGGCGTCCTTGCTGATGGTCAGCAGCTGCGTTCGGCTGAATGGAAAGACGAAGAACTCGCGCACCTCAAGCCGATGTTTTTGATGACCATCAAACCCATGCTTTACGTGGCGAATGTTGCCGACGACGATCTCGATGGCGAAAACGAATGGTGTCAAGCAGTGGCCAAGCACGCAGCCGAACATAACTGCCAATGGATTCCGATTTGCGGCGACCTCGAATTAGAGTTACGCAATCTTGATAGCGACGAAGACCGCGAAATGTTCATGGAAGACCTCGGCGTTAAAGAACTCGGTTTAGGTCCGTTGATCCAATCCGTTTATAAACTACTCGGTCTGCAAACTTATTTTACTGCAGGTGAAAAAGAAGTGCGTGCCTGGACAATCCATCAGGGCGATTCGGCGCCGGTAGCTGCCGGTGTCATCCACACTGATTTTGAAAAGCAATTTATTCGCGCCGAAGTTTACTCGGTAGACGACTTGGTCGAGCACCAATCAGAGCAGGCGATTAAGGCCGCTGGTAAGATGCGCACCGAAGGACGCGATTACGTTATGCGCGAAAGTGACATCGCGCATTTTTTACTTGGCGGCTGATTAAAGCCCCAGTAACGTGTCTAATTCGCCCGACTTGTTTAATTCTGCCAAGTCGTCGAAACCGCCGATTAGCTTGTCGTTAATTAATATTTCGGGTACTGTCATGCGCCCGCCGCAGCGTTCTAGCATTTCGTCGGTGCGCTCTGGGAAAGTCGAAAGGCTAATCTCTTCGTAAGTTTGTCCTTTCGATTCAAGCAAACGTTTGGCGAGAGTGCAGTACGGGCAGACATCTTTGCTGTAAATTTCTATTTTTACCATGATGCAGATATAATAGGTTCTTCTAATGGAAAATCAAGACATTGCCAAAATAATTACTGACGCCATCGACGGCGCTAGTTGCCAAGTAACCGACTTAACCGGCACCGCCGATCATTGGGGTCTTAAAGTGGTGTGGCCTGGATTCGATGGCTTGAGTCTGATTCAACAACACAAATTAGTAATGGAAGCCGTGCGTCCGTACATGACTGACGGAACAAACGAAATCCACGCTGTCCAAATAAGCACCTTCTCTGAAAATGACTGATCTCAAACAACAACTCGAGCAAGAGATTGCCGATAACAACGTTTTAGTTTTTGCTAAAGGCAATAAAATGTTTCCACGCTGCGGTTTCTCAAAAGCCATCGTTGATGTATTCAATGAAATCGGTTGCGACTTCGAGGTCGTCGATATTTTCGAGCACCAAGATATTAAACCAACGCTAGTGTCCATTACCGACTGGCCAACTACGCCACAGATTTTCATCGGTGGCGAATTTGTAGGCGGGGGTGACATCGTCCGCGAGCTGCACGCCCGCGGAGAATTGTCCGCTATGGTTACTGCTGCTACTGAATAAGTAGCGTTAGCAAATTCGAATCATCGACGCCGGCGCCATTTTGCGCACCGCCTTCAACGTAGGCGATAGTGTTTGATGCTACTGCCATCGGAATCGTAAAGTTGACGACTGCGCTACCGCTTGCATTTGCGTTGCCAGTATGCACAATGGTGTAGGGGCTGCCAATGTCGAAACTATGCCCAAAGATGCTGCTGCCACTATTACTTAAACTTACCAGTAAACCAAACGAAGCGTTAGGTTGCATGTTGGATAGAGTGTAATTGACTGCTTGACCACGTTGGCCGATTGTTGACCCCGTCAAGTTTAAGGCATCACTCGATCCACCCGAACCACCTAAAGTGTAAACCTCGAAGTCGTCGATATTCCAGCCGCCAAATTCAACTCCGCCATCAGATTTTAGCTTAAACTCAATTTGCACTGCCGCGTTATTGTCGGCGTACGCAGAAATGTCGATGTCTTGGATTGACCATGAAGTGTCCATTAGATTACTGCTAGGATTGCTCCAGACAAGATTGCCATTAACGCGTATTTCAGCTTGATCGTATTGATTTTCTTCGACAGTTAGCCACCGCGCAAAAGTCATTGTCACTCCGGTTTTGCCTGAGCAATCAATCACTGGCGAGGTCAGGGTGTTATGCACGTTCGCCGCGTATTCGCCATTCCAGCCGCTGTTGCCTAAATCGTTAGACCATGACTTGGCGCCAGAATAAGCGCCGCTTGGATCTCCTGCATTGCCTTGCGGGGTGCCGCGTTGCCAATCGTCTTGAGTTGCAATTTGTGCATGCGTCCAGCCGTTATCGCTTGAACCATCAAAGTCGTCAAAGTAAATGGACTGAAACAATCCGACATGGAATCGGTAGTTGTCGGAGCCAGCACTGAAGCCGTCGGGCAGCCATTTTTCGTTGCCGGCAGAATCAATTGCGGTCATATAGTATTCGACGCGTGCCGGACTAACTTGCCCCGGAATCGCACCACTAAAAGTACTAGGGAAAGCAGGATTAGGCTGCATCGTCACCGCATTAAAACTAGTGTCAGAATCTAGTTTCCAGTAAAGGGTAGCGCCGTTTATAGTGGCTGCAGTATTAGACACGACGTCCATGTTTACTACATACGGACCCGCTTCGTCTTGAGTATCTGGCAAAGAGGTGTGACTCAAAGTCATGGACAGCGGGCGCGCTAATTCAGCAACCGTCGCCAATGCGCCTTGAGTAATTAATTTGGCTAGCGTGAAGTCGTTAGCCGACGTACCAGACACATCGTTGTAGCCGTGAATGTACGGGCTGTAAGAGCCTAGGTCTTCAAACGGAAACGTTGACGGAAAGCCATGCTGGAAAAACGAACGGTGATCACTAGTACCACCAGACAGGTAACCAATTGTTACCGGCAAGCTTGGCACGTATGCTTGATAAGCATCCATAGCGAAAGCGTTGAGACCTGGGTCGGTGTCGTTAGTTACAAAATCTACACTGCGGCTGTCGCCGGGTGCGCGGTAAGCAATCATGTCGAGCTGCACCATGCCGATTACATTTGCACCAATAGACTGCAGATGCGCAGCGTAAGCTTCTGAACCAAGCAAGCCGGACTCTTCGCCAGACCACGCGCAAAAACGTATGGTGTAATCGTATTGTTGCTGCGCAAGAACGCGCGCTATTTCAAGAACTGCCGCCGTGCCAGAAGCATCGTCGTCGGCGCCTGGCGCACTTGCACTTGAACCGGCGTAGTTAATCGAATCGTAATGCGCACCGATAACCACGATTTTAGACGGGTCAGTAGTGCCAATAAATTCGCCGATAACTACATCTGCGCCAGAATCGTAATCGAAAGTAGTGGTGTTCATGCCCAATGCATTTAGGCGCGCCACTAACCAGTTTTCAGCGTTAACCTCACCCTGCTGTCCGTGACGACGCGTGCCGAAAGCTTCGAGGGTTGCGACATCGGTTTCTAGATTACTCTGACTAACCTGCGCCACCATCGCTTGAATGTTAGCGTTCGGTGTAATCGCATTAACACTTCCGCCGTTGAATTGAGTCGGCGTAATCGCGCGCACACCAATTTTGCGGACGGCGCCGTGACATTGAAATATCGGCCCGCTAACACTCGCGAGCTGCGCTTTAGTAAGTGCGCGCAATTGCACAAGACCATTGGGTGAATTCCATAATGATCGACCTAAATGAATAAGCGCTTGATCAGCATGGTCGGGATGCGCAAGAATCGTAAACATCTCTTCGCCAACATTTAAGTCGGGGAGGTCAATGCACTCGACATCAAACCGTTCAATTAAGTTTTCGTCGAACTCGCCAATAACGTAAGTGCCGAGGTCGTCGAACATATCACCCTGGCGGATAAGCGCGTCACGTAAGGTCACGTTTTGCCCGTAGTGGTAGGCCGCAAAGTCAATTGGCTCAACACTTACGTGTTGAGCCCAAAGAGCTATCGTAATTGATGCTAACATTATTTTACAGAACTAGGATTGTAAGCATGTTAGATTCGTCAACACCGAGTGCCGACATTGCGCCTGCCTCCATGTATCCAACTGTGCCAGAAGCAACACCATTTGGAATGCTAAACGTAACAGTGCCATTACCGTTTTGGTCAGCAACGCCTTGCGCGCCAATCACGTAAGGTAAGCCAATGTCAAAGGCCTTACCCATAATGATTGAGCCTGAGTTGCTTAGGCTTGCAAGCACCGCGAAGTTTGCACCTGGTTGCATATTACTTACATTGTAAGTGATAGAGCCGCCAGCTGAACCAACTGTATCACCGGCAAGCAACAAGACATCGCTTCCGCCGCCCGGTACTGGGGACAGAGTTGCTATTTCAAAGTTGTCGATGTTCCAACCACCCATCTCTAGACCGTTATCGGATTCCATTGAAAATTTAACTTTGACGCTTGGATTATTGTCGGCAATAGAAGAGATGTCAACTTCTTGGATGCTCCATGCATTATCTACATGGTTGCCAGAGACTTGGTTTTCCCAAACAGTAGTACCATTGACTTGAATTCTGGCCTGATCGTAATATCCCTCTTCAACTGCTAGCCAACGAGCAAAGCGCAGCTTGACACCGGTTTCACCCGAACAGTCGATGACAGGAGATTCGAGGTAGTTACTTACATTGGCTTGGTAAATTCCGTTCCAACCTGCGCCACCTAGGTCTCCTGACCAACAGCTATTTCCGGAAAAAGCAGAGCTAGGGTCTTCGGCCTGGCCTTGTGGTGTACCGCGTTGCCAATCGTCTTGAGTAGCAATTTGCGCATGTGTCCAGCCCTCGTCAGTAGCGCCTTCAAAATCATTGAAGTAAATTTGGTTTTCTACGCCAATAACAAAGGAGAAGTCATCGTTTATAGGAAGGTCTTGCGTATTGCCAAGTGCATCATGAGCGCTAATGTGGTATTGAACACGCGCCGGAGATATCTGACCTGGAATACCAGCGGTCCATGAAGAACCAGAAGTGTTATTCATGTTAATCACCACCGCAGCGCCGCCATCGACCATATAAGTAACTTCAGCACCAGTAATAGTAGAACCAATCACACTGATGATATCGGCATCTACAACATATGGTCCTGCTTCACTTAAACTATTACCCAACTCGCTGTGAGTGATTTGAACTAAATCAAGATCTACACCGGGAAATCCTTGTTGGCGGAAACCACCATCAATATCAGCGTAGTTTGGTGTGCCATCTCCGATATTACCATTGTTGTCATCAAGCACCAGCCAGTGGTCTTCAATGACTGAGTGTATAGATGTGTCATTAAAGGCGTTCATCGTGCCAATGAACAAAGTGTCAGCAGTCAAATCGCCAGCAGTATTACCTAGCGTACCATTCAACTTTTGGCGAACCTTCCACAAGGCACCCATTAGCACCTCGCCATCTGTATGAACCTGGCCGTAACAACCCTGATTACCATCACCACAGTATTGACGACTATTGTTGCCAGTGCGGATGTAGCCGCCGCCAGTGAAGAAGTCGTCGCCAACTATTGCTTCGTCGTAGATGTACATTGAAAATACGTCGGCATTACCTTCACCGAAGCCGTCCCAGCCATTGCCGCTGCTGTAGCGATCATTGGCCCAGTGTCCTTCTTCATGGGTGACCACCGTTGAGAAGCCGGTGTTGTTACAGCCACCGCCACTCCTGTACATATTGATTGAATTGCCGTCGTAGTAGGCATTACACGTAGAGTTGAGGTTAGCATTAGTTCGCACCTGGAAATCCATGTGTGAGTCGGTTGGATCGATGCTTTCGAGCCAAATTTTGAAATCATTAACAGAGTCGTAGCAGCTTGCTTCTGAAGTAATTACTTCGGTTTTTGCTGTATTCATCGTTAGGGTGTTACCATTGCCTGATGTAAATGTTGTAGTAACAGAGTGATCGCTGCCAGCTTGATTGTATACGCGGCAGTAAATACCGTTGTAGCTAGCGGTCACTGTGCCAGGTGAAGGAATGGCCACATTACCATTAACATCGGTAGTGTAAGTCGTGCCACTGTGAGCCACATGCATGAAAGGCATATTATGCAAAACTGGTGGATTGCTGCCGCTGTGAGCGCGAGTTCCGGGAGTCGCATTCGAAACCACTGTGCCGCCAGCTTGCTGATTATGAATCAAGTTGCGCTGCTCAAGCACTTCATAGCCGCCGTTTGCCGCAATGAAAATGCGACGGCCAGCAGGGTCTGTAATGTCTTGGTTGTTGCGCAATTCAACCGACCAAGCCAGGCGCGGTTGCAGGTATTTATCTTCTTTATGCTTCAAAATCACCAATTCTGGGGATGACACCACATTCGGTTCACGTCCGCCCTCGAGTGAGCTGTATTCTCTCATTGCCTTGCTTACAGCCACGAAGCGATCATTCTGAGGGCGCGGGCTGAATTGGCGCAGGTGCGGAAGGGCCAAGCCATCGAGTGACAGTAGCTCTCCGCTAGGTGTGAATAATGCTTGTGCTGACCCATCAATAACCTCAATGCCATTTATTTTTTGGCCAAATTCAACAACTACCTTATTGGTAGTGCCAATTTGCTCGAGGTTGATTAGCTTTACATTGCGCAGAACAAGGCTGAAATCGTCGATACCAAACATTTGGTAGGCATCATCGAAGGCCATTCGTGCCAATTCTTCGAAATCACCATCATTTTCTGGGGTAAACCGGGCATCAGCATGGTATCCCCAAAGAAATTGTGCTGTCGGTAGCTCTTGGTGGCGGCGAAGACGCCATTCTGCGCCAAAATTTTGTTGCCAATCATCAAATGAGTTGATGACTGAATTTTGCTCTTCATTAGCACTCTGGGCGCTTATTGGGGTGGTTAGGAGGCCTGCTATGCTTAGAAAGGCCACAGATGCGATTAACTTGTACATTTGAGTGTTGGGATTATGGGATGGGTGGGGGCTGCTAAGTTGGATGGAGTCAAAACAGCGTATGTTCCTTAAATCTAACACTTTCTAGCCAATAATGCATAACAATTAATGGTGATTGCGATTTTGTAAAAAACGAATAAACGAGTGCTAGATAGATGATTATAGGGTATTATGATAGTAAGTAGCGTTTGTTGTAGCTCCCACAACTCTCACAACTCTCACAACTCTCACAACTCATCAAAACATTGCTTCGCATAAGACCCAATTCTAGTTTACATGCTGTCCTTGCATTATTGGCCCTATCTATAGGCTGTGGCACAGGTAGTAGCGATAATAGCTCCGATGGAAACAATACTACCGCAGAAAGCGGGTTTTCGCAGTCCGATATCGCGGGCCATTGGGTAGGAACGCTAAGTCCATACGATCCTGAAAAGGAGCAGCGCCTATTTTATGTTTGTGCTGATCAAAACGGAAATTTAGTCGAATCTGTCGATAGCATGGCTAACCAATGGTATGAATATGATGCGACTTTAGGCGTTGAGATGAAGTCAAGTGGCGAGTTGCTGCTTAGTATGCTGTCTAATTTCAATGATAAAAACTTGCTATTGCATGGAAAAATGTCACGTGCAATGAACAGGATCGTGGGCGAGTATGAATTTTCGACATTGACGGGGCAGTTTGTGACCGGCTATTTCGAGATGTATAACTCTGACAACATAGATGTTTTTAGTAACTTTGATTTCTCAGGGTCGTGGTCAGGTGGTTTCGGCATCGGCCGCTTAAAGAACAAGCGCTTGCTGACTTTCAACTTGGACGAATACGGCAACGTTCTGTCCGGTACTCTGGTAAATACAGAAACTGGAAATCTAATCCACAATTACTCTGCTGGTGCTGGGCAGTTAGTCATAGACGACATCGATACTGGCAAGATAAGAAACTTTACTGTCGTAGCTGATGATGGAGCAATCGCCGAGTGCGAATATCTGCTGGTCGACATCAATCAAGATTTTATTGCTGGTACCGGCATAGATTCCGTCGTCGGCGCTGCGATGATAGAAATAAGACGCTAAAATAAGGGGGATGTCATCCCCCTTCACTTTTGTTAGCGATTTTGATGGTGTTTGGACAAATCCCAAGCGCGAATTGCAAGCCGTTCATCAAACCGTGCAAAGTAACTTGCGCCAGATGTGTGGTTGGTCGCAGCCGCAACTCGAAGAGGTTTATGGCTATTTTCGCGAGCAAGTTTTGCAACGTCCACACCAGCATGGTTGGCGTATCGATGGCAGTTTCTCGTCATTTGTCGACGAAGATTTTTTTGCTGTACCTACTTCGATTGCGCAGTACATCGATGATGCTCCCTGCAAGCATTCAACCGAGCTTAAGTCGCTAATCCTGCAAGAATTTGAAACGGTATTGGCGTTTGTCGATTCGTGCTACTTCGCTACCTGCCAAGATTTTCGCAACGAGGTCGAGCACGACCTAACCGAGGGCAGCGCTCGCGTCTTGCAATGGTTGCTAGACAATGATGTTAATGTGGTTTTTGTAACCAACGCTCCTACCGAAAAGATAACTACTTGGTTCTCCCATCATGGCTTCGGCATCGATGATGGCCGCAGCACTTTGCCTGGTTCGTCACGTTTGCGTGTTTACGGCCGCGCCGGGAAGCAGCATCTTGGGGCTAGTGGGCGCAGCCTTGATTTCGGAGGACGCAAGGTTTTATGTGATCGGCCACAATACCGAACTGTTCTCGAGCGCGAGGCACCAGATTTAGTAATTGGCGATGTGCTTTCCCTCGACCTAAGCCAACCACTGGCAATGCGTGTTGATGGCAACGCCGCTGCACCTACTGCAGTTGGTATTATGCACCTCCAGCATACCCCCGAGTGGGTGCTTGAATCAATTGGCCCTGCGCCCCATGAAATTGATTATTTAGTGCCACACGTTACTTCAATTCCGCGCGTAATCGAGCGCGTTCGCGAAAACTTACTAATACATGGATGACTTCCCTAACTTCGACCGCGCCTGGCTGCCTTATTTATACCTATATGGTGTTGGCGGTTTTTTCTTTTTAGGCGGAATGTTTTTAATCTTTAAATCTAAGGCTTGTGATTGGGCAAGACCTACTCATCGACGCTGGGCAAAGGTTTTGGTTTTTGGATACTGCTGGTATGCGGCATTGCATGGCACGCAGATTTATGCTGCTCTTAACATTTAATAGCTATGTTTAATTTCTTAATGCAACATGTAGCGCAGAGTGGGTCAGATGCGGCCTCAGCCGCTGCGGCCGACGCTGGGTCATCACCAATATTTTGGATAATAGTCCTTGGGTATTTCGTAGTAGTCCTCGGCTTTGGTTCGTACTTTGCGCAATTCAACAAGTCGACTAGCGACTTCTTTTTCGGCGGACGTCGGTTTTCGTGGTGGCTTATCACCATGTCAATCGTTGCTACCGGCGTTGGTAGCCACAGCTTTTTAAAATATTCAGGAAAGTCTTTTGAACACGGCTTCAGCGGTTCGATGGCCTACATGAATGACTGGTTCTTTATGCCATTATTTATTTTCGGATGGCTGCCGATCATTTATTACATGAAGGTGCGTTCAATACCTGAATACTTTGAACGCCGTTTTAATGCCAAAGTGAGGGCTTTAGCAACAGCTGTACTGCTGATGTACATGCTCGGCTACGTCGGCATAGGCTTATTGACTATGGCCAAAACCTTGGGACCAATTCTTGGTAGTGGGTGGTCGCTGATGGAAATAATTTGGATTGTTGCGGTGGTCGCAGGCGTCTATATTACATTCGGTGGTCAAACTGCAGTTATCTTTACTGATTTATTGCAGGGCTTCATTTTGTTGTTCGCTGGGGTATTGTTGTTTGTTCTCGGACTGAATTGGTTTGGTGGATTCGAAGAATTCTGGAATACCTTACCCGCCGAGTTCAAACTGCCACTGTCAAACTTTAATGACGATCCCGGCTTTAACTTCGTGGGTATATTCTGGCAAGATGCTGTTGCGGGGTCGATCGGCTTTTTGTTTATGAACCAAGGCCTAGTGATGAGGTTTTTGGCCTGTCGCTCTGTAGACCATGGGCGGAAAGCTGCGGCATTCAACATTTTGTTCGCACTTCCAGTTTCGGCAATCGCAGTTTCTTGTGCTGGCTGGATTGGCTACGGCATGATGACCAAAGACCCTTCCTTGGTCGCTCCTAGTACTGACCCTGACACCATTTTCGTAATAGTCACCCGCATTTTAACTACTAAAGCGGGCTTTGGATTTTTCGTGGCGGCGGTAACAGCGGCATTAATGTCAACGGTCGATACTTTGATCAACGCAATATCTGCAGTGTTCTTGAACGATGTTTACCTGCCGATTAACAAGCGTCGTGGCAAAGTGCATAACGACAAGCATCATCTAAAAGTTGCGATGATTGCCTCTGCCGGCGCTACAGTTATTGGAGTAGGCGCGGCTTGGTCGTTCTCGTTGTTCGATAATCTTTACGAAGCCCACGGATTTTTTCATTCAACTTTCACGCCACCATTGGTAGCCTGTATCTTCATGGGAATTTTTTGGCGACGATTTAATACAAAAGGGGCGATTGCAACCTTCGTAGCTGGCACAGTCATGATTGTTCTAGGGCGATTATTGCCTTATGAATTAATCCAGCCGATTGCGCACGGGGTGCCATCAATAGATCCAACTACGGGCCAAGAATTAAGTACGCCATTTAAATATGTTGGCGCACTATACAATTTGATGGCATGCTTTGGCTCAGGAATAATCGTTACTTTGCTTACATCTAAAGACGACAAAAACCTAGAAGGGCTGACAATGTTTAGTCTGACCGAAGCACGTAGCATGTTCAAGGGGTCTGCGCCTAACGATCGCGTTGGCTTCCCTCAAACTGTGACTTACCAGCTTGATCAATCACTGCCTGAAGGCGCCATTCGCATGGATGCTGAGGCGATGAACCATCTCGCGGCAGAGGCTGGAGACTTGGCTTATATCTGTGACAAACGCAAATGGCTTGGCGGTTTGCGCTCGGCTCACGGGCACTTTGATGGTGTCCATGATTTAGGCGAAACAGTTTTATTGTCGCAAGAGATTTACGACAACGGGCATTTTTTGCCAGGCAAGTTGCTTGTAGTCGAAAAAGAGTTTTAGTCTTTTACAAGGCATCCCAGTCGGCAGGAATATCTTCGCTGGCTGGGTAGCAGTGCTCGTCGGTCGGAAATTCTCCGCTGCGCAAATCGTCTTTTAGCTCTGATAGAGCACCTCGAATTTCGTCAGCTAGCCGAGCATAGCGTTTAGCAAACTTTGGAACAGGGCCAGTAGTTAGACCAACTACATCGTGGAACACTAATATTTGTCCGTCGCATCCACCACCAGCTCCGATGCCAATTGTCGGAATTGTAAGTCGCTGAGAAATGCGCGTTGCAACAACTTCAGGGACCCCTTCAAGAACTATTGCTGCTGCACCACATTCTTGAGCGGTCAATGCATCTTCAAGTAGTTGCCGCGCCGCCTCTATGGTCTTTCCTTGAATCTTAAAACCACCGCGTGCATTAATAGATTGTGGCAACAATCCTAAGTGAGCAATAACTGGGATGTCGGCTTCGACCAATGCTTCGATGCGATCAAATCGCGCGCCCTCGAGTTTCACTGCCTGTGCTCCGCCTTCGCGTATCAAGCGTAAAGCGTTACTTATCGTGTCAGCATCTGATACGTGATAGGTGCCGAATGGCATATCGGCTACAACCAGGGGACGGTCAACTGCGCGCTTGACTGCGCGTGTTGCAGAGATAATTTGCTCGAGGCTTATTTTAAGTGTGCTGGCATGCCCAAGCACAACGTTGGCCATAGAGTCGCCAACTAAAATTAAATCAAAGCCAGCTTCGTCAATTAGCCTGGCCGTTGGATAATCATAAGCAGTTAGACATAATATTTTTTGTCCACTTGATTTGCGCTGTAGTAATCCGGGCACGGTAACCTTAGATGGCAGTTGGCGCTCGCCAACGTCTGAGGTGGGGCCGTAAGCAGTTTGAGGTTTTGGCTTGTCCATGACTTAGATATATTGTACTTCAGCGATTAGAAGTTGGCGACGCTTAGATTAGCTTTTCAAATACAGCTGTAGAGTCTACGCAATCGCCATCAGGCATCAACTCAGGTGGCGCAATAATTAGGGGCCCAAGCTCAGGCGCTGATGGTGGTCGTCCGTGCGAACCTTTTATGAGGCTGCCATCAAGAGGAATTAGGTTCATGGTATAGCGTAACCCTATGAATTTCTTTAAAAGATTGACCGCGATGCGTAGTTTCGGAAGCCTTAGTTTAGGATCTAAAAGCAACTCGCATGGATCGTAGCCTGGTTTGCGATGAATGTCGACGCAGCGTGCAAAGTCGGGTTCGAGCTGGGAGTCTGTCCAGTAACGGTAAGCAAACCAGCTGCCGGGAGCAGCAGTCAAGATTATTTCTCCGCTACGCGGGTGATTTAATTCTGGAACATCTTGGCGGCGTCGGACCGATTCAATGCTGGGGCACTTTTTAAATAATTCTTCAACGCGTTCGATGTCCTGGCTGTCATTCACATAAATGTGTGCGATTTGATGGTCGCAGACAGCGAAGGCTTTTGAATTGCCAGGGTCAAGCAAGGTGCCATTTTTGGCGGCATGTGTTTGTATAAAACCAGCTTCGTTTAATAATAAGTTAGGGTAAATGCAATTGTCAACATCTTCGATGCCATATTCGCTAACCACAATTATGTTGGTGTCATCGCCAATCTCAAGGAGTGGCGCGATCGCCGAGTCTAACTCAGCGCAAGCAGCAAAAGCTTGTTTAGAGTTAGGACCGAAGCGCTGGAGGTCGTAGTCGAGATGAGGGATATAACTAAAATGCAATCCGTAAGGGTGCTCTTGTAGGTGCAACAATGTCGCATCTATTATCCATTGGCTGCTTTTAATGTTGGCTGCTGGACCCCAAAAATTAAACAAAGGAAACTCGCCGAGTGCATCACGCATTTTGTCGGCCAATTGTGGTGGATTGCAATGCACATCGGGCCCCTTTCGACCATCAGCATAATAAGTTGGACGCGGCGTAACGCTGTAATCAGCATCGCTGGGTAAATTAAACCACCAAAATAGTTGATGGCTCTGTTGCTGTAGCTCATCAGAATTAGAGGATCTGTGGCGCTCGAAAATTGATTTACTATTGCCAGTAATCAGCTTTACTGATTGCCTCCAAAGCCACACTTCACTCAAATCACGGTGATACCAGCCATTTGCAACAGCACCATGTGTTGCGGCAGTACAGCCCATCAGCATATTGGCCTGGGCAGTGCAAGTTACTGCAGGAAAGGCAGCTGTAATATTTTTTTGTTGGTTATTCTGAGAAAAACTCAACAAGTTCGGCATAGCGCCAGATTCTAATAAGTGTTGAGTGAGGCCAACAATGTTTAGCACCAATGTTTTTCTCATGATTGCTCGGCGTTTAATAATCCAACTAAATATTCTTCTAGCTTTATGGGGCTCAAAGGTCGTGCAAACAAGTAGCCTTGAGCATGCAAGCAACCCATTGCTAGCAAGCGTTGACGTTGCTCTTCTGTTTCGACTCCCTCGGTAATTGTCTGAAGGTTAATCGTTTGGGCTAGTTCAACAATTGAAGTAATTACTTTTGAGCCGGTCGATGAACGCTCCATGCCAACAACAAATGAACGATCAATTTTTAGTGATGTTGCAGGTAGGTTGTTTAGGTAGCTCAATGAGTTGTAGCCAGTTCCAAAATCATCGAGCGCGATTTTAAAACCAATCTCGCGTGCTTGGTTCAAGAGTGGCACCACCTCTTGATTAGGATTTACGGCTTCGCGCTCTGTTATTTCAAGTTGCAAGAGCTTTGGCTGCAAGTTATTGTTTTCTACTAATCTCTCGACGCTTGGCAAAAAACTATCTTTTTCGAGTTGGCTCGAAGCGACGTTTACGCTGACATACATGTCATTAAATCGTTCATCTATTTGCTGACACTTTCTTAGCAGTTTACATGCCTTGCGCAACATAATGTTTCCGAGTTCTTCAATTAAACCGTATTCTTCAGCAATAGGAATAAACTGTCCAGGCGGAATAAATTGTCCTGGGCTGATTTCCCAGCGTGCAAGAGCCTCGAAGCCAACGGGGTAGGCTGTTTCCATGTTAACAATCGGCTGCAGCCATGCATCAATTTCGTCTTGCAAAATTGCCTGCTTTAACTGCTCGCTTAATTGCCAAGAACTAAGGGCCTCGCTGGCAAGCGAAGGGTGGAATAATCGTTCGGTGTTTCCGCCGTCTTTGCTAGCTTGCACACAAGCAGTTTGTGCTTCGCGTAGCCAATCATCTGCCGTCCCTTGGCGATCAGAGCTTTGTGCGATACCAATACTGCAGGTAATATTTAGCTGCCGATCTTCTAAAAATAGTGGCTTTTCAAATTCTAGTTGAAGCTCGCGAGCCCTTTCGAGTGCTGCTTCATCACTCTGGATGTCGTCGCTTAGCACGCTAAAGTCATATTCGCCAATATGTGCAGTGTGTGAGTCTCCAGAAAAATACGTCGTAAGGCGGTCGCTAATTTGCCGCAGCATTTCGTGCATAGTTCCGGAACCCAAGGCGCTATGCAGAGGAGCTGTGCGGTTAATCGTTATAACATAAAGATATGCAGATGAAGATATGCCGCGCTGAAACCTCTCTTGAAAGTTTATTATTTTTTCTCGTAATAAAGTGCGGTTTGGCAGCCCTGTAATGTTGTTGTATAGTTTTTCTTTGGCGAGTCGTTCTTCAAATTGCTCACGGTCACTGGTGTCAATGGCGGTGACTACTACCGATTTAACTCTCTGGTCTTCGCCTGTTACGGGAGTAAAGTGTCCGTCAAAGTGACGTTTGCCAAGAGTTATTTTTGCATGAAAATCTACGCCGGAAACTGCCTTGGTGAATGCTTCGTGAATTGCCTGGTTGTTGGCGAAGGCTTGTTCAATATCTTTGCCTACTAATTGCGAGCCAATGTAGCCGGCGCGTGCCAGGGCACGACCTTCGGCGTATTGCACAACTTTGTTAGCGCCAATCACGAACATCGCTACAGGTGCATAGGCAATCATGTTTTGGAAATTTCGCTGGCTGTCTTGAATAGCTTGTTCAGCTTGTAAATGTGATATTTCAGAGGCAAGGATTTCAGCAATTAAATTTAAGCCCTCATGTTCTTCTTTGGACCATTTGCGAATAGCAGCAGTACATTCGACACGTAGGCACCCAAGCACATTGTCCCTGCTTATAAGCGGAACCACAATCATAGATTTTGTTGCAGACGAGTGTAGCTGTGCTCTTAAATTTTTGCTGGACAGCGGTACATCAGAAATTTCATTCACCATTGCCGGTTCGCGATTTGTTATTTTGTCGCACAACCAGGGGAAATCTGCCGGATCAAGGTTTTGTAATTCTTCGAACTGTTCGCTTACACCATTTTGGCACCACTCATTGATGCATGAAAACAAATCAGTGTCTTCGTCAAGCAACGAAATTGAAACGCGCTCGGCGGACAAGAAGTCTCCGGTTCTTTCTAGAACCGTATAAACAGCATCATCGAGATCATCTTGGGTGCTGCCGATGAAAACACTCGAAATCTCCATCATGGTTTTGCTGCTGGTAGCGCGATACTGCATTAAGCGATATTCGCGTCGTCCTACTTCTAATTCTTTTAATAAGTCGTCAGCGCGTTTTCTTGATTTTCGCGAGGCTAATACTTGAAACACCATAATCCCTAAACTTGCAGCAGCAAATAGTTGGGTTATTAGTAAAGCAAGATCTTCGGAGAACATAAGGTGCTATTTATTTAATTCGATCAATGGCTGCATCTCTTCAACGTCGTCGCCGTCAATAACTAGGTAGTCACCAACAATAGTCGACTGACAGTCTCCGGAGGACGGATTCCATTTTACAGGACTAAATGTTTTCATTACCTCTAATAAGCCAATAGTTTTGCCAGGAGTGATTACATCGCCGGTCTTAACAAAAGCAGCGTCTTCAGGCGTGGGGCGGTGGTAAAAACGTCCGGCCTGAGGCGAAAGAATGCTTGCGGCAGCAGTCTGCTTGGTCTTTGCTGTGGTGGATGTAGGTTCGTGATCGGTGACCGCACTAAGAGTTGCAATGGCTTGAAGGTACTCTAGTCCGCTGCCCAAACAAATATTTTCACACAGGCTAATGCGGTGCTGGATATTAGGCGGCACAATTAGTTTGTGACGAACAGAGAGAATGCTGATTTCGAGTAGTGTGTCACCACTACAAACCATTTCGTCTTTTTGTGAGATGTAAACAATTTCACCTACTGCCGGCGCACATAAAGTAGGGACACCTTGTAGATCAATTAATAATAACTGCATAGTAATTAGGCGTCTGAGTGTAGGGCAGCAATGTCGTGCATGGACCAAATGCGAGAATTTTTTACTCGCCTATTGCTTTGGGTTTGGTAGGCAGCTTCGATTAGGCAGCACAGCCAGGGACGTATTTCGCTTGGAGAAATAATGTCATCGGTGTCGCGTTGGCTTGCAGCTTTATACGGACACATGTCGCCTTCAATTCGTTGCTCGGTTGCCGCCATGCCCTTTGCAATAGACTCACGCTCGCCGGCATCAGTAGCTACAATCTCGAAATCGTCATCGAGCTTTGTGTTGAAAGCAGCAATTGCTAGAGTGCGGCCTTCCATGACGGATTGACGCGCAATAGTTGTCGAAAGTTGCACCACAGGATCATAGGGCATGCCTGCCATCGCATAGTAGCCAGCACCACTGGCTTTGCGCAGCAAGATAGTAAACATCGGCACATCGTTGGTGCTATTGCTGTAAATTAAATTAGAACCGTAGCCAAGTAATCCTCGCGCCTCAGCGTCAGTGCCAATGTCGAAACCGGAAATGTCTTGCAGCCAAACAATCGGAATGCCATCACTGTTACAGGCTCTTGAAAACTCAGAAATTTTTGCAATGCCATCGCGGTATAAAATACCACCGGGTTGAACTTTTTTAGGGTTGTTCGGGTCGTCAATTGGACCTTGCACATTGGCAATGATGCCGCAGTAAAGCCCGTTGATGCGCGCTACACCGGTTATCATGTCTTTGCCCTTGTCTGGCATTAATTCCCAGAAAGTGGAACGGTCGACCAAGCGCGCAATCACCTCGCGCACATCATAATAAGTGCGATGGTCGCTCGGGAAAAGTTCGTCTAATTCGCTTTCATTGTAGCGCGGTTCGGCAGCAGCAACCCCCGAACGCCTATATTCAGCAGCACTCGACGAAGTGTTAGCGATTTCAGCGCGGATGGCCGCTATGCAATGTTGATCGTCTGGAACACGCACGTCGGCACAACCAGATTGGTGAACATGAACTTCTGGACCCCCTATGCCAAGCGAAGTTAGTTTTTGCGATTTAGCACCTTTAATTAATGCTGCTCCGGCAATTACCATATAAGCCTGCTCGGTCATATAAACGCGATCAGAGATAATAGGCATGTACCCGCCACCAGCAATGCAGTCGCCAAACACGCCAGCAATTTGCGGAATGCCTTTGGCTGACAATAACGAATTCATTTTGAAAATATGCCCGGCACCCGTTGCGCCAGGAAAAGATTTTGATTGCTCAGGTAAGAACAAACCACTGCAGTCTACTAAGTAAACAGTGGGCACTCCTAAGCGTAAAGCCATTTGTTGAGCGCGTTGGATTTTTTCTGAAGTCTCGGGCCACCATGATCCGCTAGCAACAGTATTGTCGTTTGCTATAGCAATTACCCAGCGCTGTTCAACTTTGACAAAACAAGTCACGACGCCGGCACCGGGGGCCACCATTTCTTTGCCGCCAGCGTCAAACTTGCGACCGTGATTGACGAAAGTGCCAACTTCAAAAATTTCGGAGTCGTCGTCTTTTAGTAATTCAATTCGTTCACGGGCAGTTAGCTTGCCTTTGGCATGTACCCGTTGTTTGTATTTTTCACCCCAGCCGTCGGCCACCTCGGCGCGATTCTGCTCGAGAGTTTGATGCAGCTCGGCAATAAACTGACGGTTGCGCGCAAGTTCTTGCTCGTCAAGAAAACTGTCGCGAGCATTGCCAATTGGATTCAAGGGTACATGTGCCATGTTATTTAGAAGGATTCAAGAAAGACTCGAGCCATAAAGTATCACATTGCGCTTGCGCAAAATCGTCACTAAGCAGAATTTCACGTTGCAAATTTAAAGTCGTAGGAACTCCGCTAATTTCAGAATTGCTAATTGCTTCAAGCAACAGCTTAATACATTGTTCTCGCGAATCGCTAAATGCAATGACTTTGCCCAACAGCGAATCATAGAAGGGTGGAATACTGTCGCCAGCTTGCAAATGCGTATCAAAGCGGATGCCTTCTCCCTCTATGGAAAAGGACTTTAGTTGTCCGGGAGTGGGTTGAAAGTCGTTGGTGACATCTTCGGCGTTAACGCGCAGCTCAATAGCATGCCCGTTTAGCTGAACGTCTTGCTGGGCACAAGGCAGAGAACCACCAGCGGCAATAATTATTTGCTGTTGCATCAAATCAATTCCGGTAATTGATTCAGTAACCGGGTGTTCGACTTGCAAGCGAGTATTCATTTCTAAAAAATACAAATTGCCATCGCTTGACATCAGGTATTCGATGGTGCCAGCACCAGCATAATTGAAAAATGCAGTAGCTTGGGCGGACAGCATGCCATAGTGATCTCGTTGCTCGGCACTTAACACTGGTGATGGCGCCTCTTCAAGCAATTTTTGATGGCGCCGTTGTATGCTGCACTCGCGTTCACCTAAGTGAATAGCATTGCCGCGGCCATCACCAAGAACTTGAAATTCAATATGGCGGCCGCCAACCAAATATTTCTCTAAATATAAAGCTGCATTGCCAAAGGCAGATTGCGCCTCGCGAGCGGCATCTGCGAAGGCCTTTTCAATTTCATCATCGTTGTCGCAACGACGAATTCCGCGTCCACCACCCCCGGCGTCTGCTTTGAGAACTATGGGGTAGCCTACGTCGTTGGCCACGGCAATTGCTTCGGCGGGGGAGTTAAGTAAACCGTTGCTGCCAGGTACTACTGGTAAACCGGCAGCCCGCGCCGCTGCCCGCGCTGGAACTTTAAGAGCCATCATGTCCATGGTAGCGGCATCCGGGCCAATGAAAGTGATGCCATGCTGCTGACAGAGTGCAGCAAACAAGCTGTTTTCAGCAAGAAACCCCCAGCCAGGATGCAAGGCGCTACAATTGCTTTGCTTGGCGGCCTGCACGATTTGCTCTAATTGCAAGTAGGACGCTGAAGGAGAAGAACTACCAATGCAAACAACCTGGTCAGCTTGCTGCAAGTATTGGTAATTGGCTTTTAAATCAGCAGTGGAAGCCCCGCAAACTGTTTCAATTTGCAGCTCGCGACAGGCACGAACAATTCGGGCGGCGACCTCACCGCGATTAGCGACGAAGAGGCGCTTAAACATGCCCTTAGTTTACCCTATTCTTCGTTGAACCGCAGTCGAAGATTTTGCACAGATTCTCCATTTACAAAAACATCGTGGATATCAATCTTTTTGCCCGGCCGAATTAGTTGGATTTTGTAATTGCCAACAGGAAGCGGACCTAATTTTTGCGCTGTACCAGAGAAGTAGGCCGATTGGGTGGCTTGAGTCTCAGAAATAGCCCACACATACGATAATGCTGCACCACGGTGATCGAGGGCGGTGCAAAGCACACCACTAAGAGGCAAATCATTTTCATCGACTACAGTCACCATTAACTTAGTGCCAGACTCGAGAATGACCTTTTGCTTATGCATTTCGCCATCACTAAGATTAACTTCAAATTCAGACATTCCTAAATCAGGATGGCGCACCATAATGCGTCCTGGTCCGGATGGTAAGCCCTTGAGCTGGGCAACACCTTTTGCATTTGTACCGCCGAGCGAAATAATATTCATCGGTTGGCCATTAGCATCTAGGTAATGCATGTGAGCATTTGCCAACAAATTTCCGTTCTGGTCGCTTACTTGAACTTTGACCGTCGCGCCCTGCGATAAAGCAATATCGAGTCGTTCGACGCCCATGCCATCTTTAATATGTATGCCACTAATTATTTTTGAACCCAAACCGTTATCTTGTGGTGAAATAAAGGATGCAGCAGCAGTGCCAACACTGACCATATACTCGCCGTCATTTAAACTAGGGAATTTAGCAACTCCGCTAGCGTCAGTTAAGCCAAAATCGCCACCACTAATGTTAGTGCCATTCAGAGGACGCACTGCAACCGGGACTGATTGCACAATGCTGCCGTCTGCACTAGAGGTGACATGAACCTCTAAGCCAGCATTTGGCAGCGCAATATCGTGAGTCAATTCACCCTCGCTGCTTATTAAAACGCTATCGTAAAACGCTGAATTGCCGTTTAATCCTGATGTTACATTTACAATCAAAACAAAATCACCTAAAGGCATGTCAGGAATTGTATATAGACCATCTTTGTTAGTGCTCGCAACTTTTGCCCCTGAGCTAGTTATGACTGAAACCCGTGCGCGATGAACCGCAACATCAGCCAAGGTAATTGTGCCAGACAGGGTGGCTGTAGGAATAATCCCTCCGAGAGTCAATTCGCGAACTTCGCCATCTGATAAAGTTACAAACTCAAATTGCACATCGGCGCTATCGTCGGAGGTGGTGTCAACAGAAGATACTTGGTAATCGCCCGCAGTCAAATTGCTAAGGGTGAGCATTCCTTGTTCGTCAGTTCTGCCTCTGTCGAAATTAGAGGCCTTTACGCTAACCGCAGTCACAATAGTGTTGGCAAGAGGGACATCTTCGCTATCAAGTACAGTAATTATTAACTTTGCTCCGTGCTGCATAGTAATATCGAAATTGGCGATGTCTTGGTCGCCGATGCTAAATGGCCCAACAACTTGGCGCGAGTAACCTTCGGCCGTTGCAATCAAATAGTATTGCTTGCTAGCCAAGTCGTTAAAGAAATAATTGCCGTCGCTATCAACTGTAGATTGCAGTGGCAGGTTTCCAGTAACAGCAGCTTCAATGCTGAAGTCAGCGCCAGTCATCAAGGCAACGGTTGACTCAGGGCATGGCTTGCCATCGGTGTTTAGAACTAATCCGCTAAGCCTAACGCCCGTAGTTAGCATTATCTGATGGGTTTGTGTTTCACCCGCCGTCGAGCCGCTGAGATCAACTTCAACTACATGCTCAGCAAAACCATCGGCATTAACGTTAACGCTAAGAATATCGCTAGGCAAAGCATGTATTTCAATAATACCAGTGTCATCGGCGTTGAATGTCGGCACTTCGTCATTGCGGCTGATTACGGTCTTAGCCAACAACGAATTTGGACGCCACTGTGCCTCAGCTGTGGTAATCGCGGCCTGAGATTGGTCACTAACTATTAATTTTAGACTTACTCCCTTTTGAACAACCAGTGGCTCAAGCGTAATTGATGGATTGGTTTCAAGGTCAGTCGCGATTTCAGTTTTCAACGGGAGGTAATCGTTGTGGGTTACTAGCACGTTAAACTTGGCCAATTTCAAATTACTCATTTCGAAATAGCCATTATCGTCGGTAACTGTTTCATCTGCGATCCAATCCGGTAAGTTGCCATAGTTGAAAAAACTAGCAAGTGCTAAGGCGTAAAGAGAATCATCGACAACATCTTCTAGGCCAGCAACAATTGCGCCAGCCACGGGGTTTCCTTGATGGTTAATGACGCGTCCTTTTAAAATTGCTGCGCGGTCTAAATAAACATCGATGCTAAGGTCTTGGTCTTTTTCAAGTTGGAAGCGCTGTTTGTGCTGCAAATGATTTTGTACAGCAACATTAATCGCATAGTCTTCAGCTGCAATATCAGAGAGTTTGAAGTAGTTTCCTTTGAATGAATGGGACTCGCCATTGATAGTGATTTCGCCGTTTTCGATAATCATTTCTGAATGAAAATAAAATTCGACACTAGCCTGACCGTTGTTAATCGCTGGCTCTAATATTGCTGAAGTTGTATCACGCAGCAAATCGATTTCGGCTTCAGAAATATTAGCAGCGTTGGCAACATCAGTATCTTTGTTTTCTAAGGTTGAGTCATCTAATGGTGCCTTGACGTCGCTTTCAAGGGGCGAAAAAACAAAAAACAACCCGGCCATTAAAGCCGCAACAGTAAGCAAAGTGATTTGGCGCTGAGTCATGCAGTGATTGTAGCTACGCTAGCAAGCCGCCAACTAGCAAAGCGCCCAAAACTACAATAATTGCTCCGGTCCATCCGCGCTTGCCGGGCTTTTCGTGCAATAACCATGCAGAAAGGGGAATGGCGAACAATGGTACGGTGGAGGCTAAGGAAGCAGCTACGCCAGGCGTGGTCCATTTGAATGCTGATACGTTTAGGAACATGCCGAAGCAAGCACCAAACAATGTTGGGAATGCTAGTAGCTTCCAGGTGTTAAGGCGGAATAGAAAATTGAAATTACTGATAAGGGTTTTGTCTTTGATGAACCATGCAACGAAGAACAGGCTGCCTGCTGCAAGGCGAATCGAGCCGCCGGTAATTGGTGACACACCAGTCATGCCTTTTGAAACAGCGAGGTTAGAAACTGTCCAAAGTATGGCGCAGCCAATAGCTGCCAGCAGGCCAATATTGTCGAAGTGGCTAGATTTTTCATTGCTGGTGAAGCGTCGTGATTCGGCAAGGACGCCACCGCCAATAATAAGCACAATGCCTAAAATTTGGTTGCTGCTAAGCATCTCGCCAAAAAGTGGCCACGCAAGTAATGCGGTTAGTGCAGGTACTGATTGATTGATGATTACAGTGCGGCCAATTCCGATATGCGCAATTGCTAAAAAGTAAAGCCAATCGCCAACGCCTAGTCCAAGCAGCCCGGATAGTGCCAGCCATGAAAGGCTGTCGAGCTGAACAGTGCCGCCAATAAACAAAATCGAAATGATGCCTAGGATTGAGCCTGCAATAGCATTCTTAAACCATGCCACTTGCACAGGCGATAGGGTTTTAAATGCTAAGGCATAAAATACCGAGCCGAAACTCCAGGCAAAAGCGCTGGTTACAGCCGCAATTTCGCCGGCACCAGCAAATGGAACAGTTACTTGCGGTAACAATCTTTGCTATTTGAGAGTTGCGTTTAGAGTTTTGACTATTCCATCACGCGAAACAATAAGTGTTGCAATTTCGCCTCTGAGTCCGCCGGCTAGGGAGTAGCGAAGCTCTTTCATGCTGGTAATGTCTCTGCCGTTGACTTGAACAAGCACGTCGCCCGACTTTAGACCAGCTTCAGCTGCAGCGCTATTTTCTCTTACAGTTTCAATGACCATTGTTTCTTCTTCGACCGCAGCAACAATGCCGAGCTTGCCTTTCATTGCAGAGCGATCCATCCTTCGCCGCATATGATCACGCATTAGCTGGTCACAGTTCGCCGGA
>JACKQG010000608.1_pt1 | contig 49065 bp, 45 predicted proteins | sample 8237621 | NCBI WGS metagenome assembly JACKQG01 (sample SAMN15677084, study PRJNA649215) | marine metagenome | biome: marine; feature: Black Sea; material: saline water; isolation source: suspended particulate matter (SPM) from the Black Sea western gyre | collected 2013-06-09/2013-06-10 | depth... | reverse complement strand
GAATTCGCGGATGTTGAACAGCTCTTCCGGGATTTCGAGTTCCATATCCTCGTGCACCTTGAGCTGGCAGCAGAGGCGGACATGATCGGCCGTTTCCTCCTTGGAAAGGTGCGGCTCTTCGGTAGGCAGGACGGGCGGCGCACCGGCGTGCACCTTGAGTTTGCACAGCCCGCAGCTGCCTTGTCCGCCGCAGGCGGAGGGAATGAAAATGCCGGCCGAGTTGAGCGAGTTGAGCAGGGTGCTTCCGCCTTCCACCTCTTCTTCGCGCGCGCCTTTGTTGATGATGAGCTTGCAGATGCCGTAGTCATTCAGATACCGGTCGGCGATGACCAGCAAGACGGCGAGGATCCCGCAAATCCCGCACAAGCTTCCAACTGCAATCCAAAAGGTCATGAGGTCCTCACATCTGTTCGTCCAGAAACTTGAAATTTGAAATTGGAAACTTGAGGCAGGGAATCAGGCTGGGTCGGCTGTTTGCTGAACGGTCTGTTTTCTAATTTCAAATTTCTCATTTCGAATTCCCTACTTAATCATTCCGCTGAAGGCGACAAAGGCGAGGGCGATAATGCCGGTGATGATGAGGGTGATGCCCGACCCGCGCAGGCCGGCCGGAATTTTATCTTCTTTGATCTGCTCGCGGATTCCGGCCATCAGCACGATGGCGAGCAGCCAGCCAACGCCGCTGCCGAAGCCGAACACCAGCGATTCCCAGAACCGGAACCCTTCTTTGTTCAACATGAACAGCGACACCCCGAGGATGGCGCAGTTGACGGTGATCAGCGGCAGGAAGATGCCGAGCGAGAAGTAGAGCGACGGGCTGAACCGTTCGATGATCATTTCGACGAGCTGCACGAAGGCGGCAATGACGACGATGAAAACGATCAGTTCGAGAAACTCGATGCCGAGCGGCACCATCACATAGGTGTGCAGCAGCCAGTTAATCGCCGCCGTGAAGGTGGTGACAAAGACCACGGCAGCGCCGAGGCCGACGCTGGTTTTCATCTGGCGGGAAATCGCCAGAAACGAGCACATCCCGAGAAAACGGGCCAGCAGGATATTTTCGGTGAAGGCCGCGGCGAGGAAGATGACGAGCAGCTGTGTCATTTCGCACCTCCTTCTTTTTTGAGGACGTAGCTGTTGCCGAACCACGCAACCAGAGCGAGCATAAAGAAGGCTCCGGGCGGCATCACCATAATGGTCCACTGGTACCACCAGATGTCGCGCGCGGGCAGCGGAATGCCCATCAGGGTGCCGAAACCGAGCGCCTCGCGGAACACGGCGATGACGATGAGCACCATGCTGTAGCCGAGCCCCGCGCCGATGCCGTCGAGCAGCGACGGCCACGCCGGGTTTTTCGAGGCAAAGGCTTCGGCGCGGCCCATGATGATGCAGTTGGTGATGATCAGCCCGACGTACGGCCCGATGGTTTTATGAATTTCCGGGAACTGCGCACGGATGAAAATATCCACAATGATGACGTACGCCGCGATAATCAGCACCTGCACCATCATGCGCACCTGTTTGGGAATGGTTTTTCGAAGCAGGGAGACGGTGAAATTGGAAAGCGCCGCGGTGAAGACGAGTCCGCCGCACATCAGCAGGGTGTTTTTGAGAAGGTTGGTGACGGCCAGCGCGGAGCAGATGCCCAGCACCTGACGGAAAACCGGATTGTCCCGCCACAGGTTTCCAATCAGCGCCCGTCCTCCGAGTGTGTCTTTAAAGCTCATGCGTTACTCCCGAGTTCAGGGCAGGCGGGACGCCTGCGGTACGTATCGCAGGCGTCCCGCCTGCCTTGTTCCATTGTTCCAATGTTTGGAAATTTTTCATTGAACTCCCGCTTCCCGGTTGTCGGCCGCCCGTCTGAATTCGGCGACGGCGGCGTTGAGCATCCGCTCCATGGCCAGTGAGGTCTGGGTGGCGCCGGTGATGGCGTCAAAGGTTCGTCCGTACTGCGGTGTGCCGGGATCCGGTGTGGAGCCGGCGGTGCCCATGTAGATATAACTTTTTCCCGGAGCGGGCGTGCTGATATCCAGACCATTGGCAAATGGCTTCACAAAGAAGGGTTCTTCAATGCGCGCGCCGAGTCCCGGCGTTTCCACCTGTTCAATCACTTTAAGCCCGACCGTTTTTTGAAGGCTTGCATCCACAGCGATGTAGCCCTTGATCTCGGCCCAGAAGCCGATGCCGGAGAAGGGGAAGCCGTAGGCGGTCAGGTGGTCGCGGGCGGCACTGTCGTAGGCTTTCAGCAGCGGAATGGTTTTGCCGGTCTGCGGGTCGGTGAGGGTTTCGGTTTGATCAATCTGCGTGGCGACGATTTGTCCGATTTTTTCCTTCGAGAGCATTTTGACATCGCCGAGGCCGAAGAGTTCGACGAGCGCTTTCTGTTCGATCAGGCGATTGTTTTGCTCCACCGTTTTGATGGTGCTCAGATGCAGTCCGGTGACGCCCGCACCGTAGAGCGCGGCGATCGCCACCATAAAAACGACAATTTTAACCCGTTTCATCAGGCTTCCGCTCCTTGTTTTGCTGCCGTTTCTTTGGCTTTCTGCTTTTTCAGGCGGGCCTTGAAAAACATATCCAGTGTCGGCGCCAACGTGTTGCCCAGCAGGATGGCGAAGGCTACCGCGCCGGCGAAGACCGCTTTCCAGCGCAGAAAGACAATCATCGTTCCGATAAAGAGGCCATACACCCACTGCGAGTTTTTATTTTTCGGTCCGCTGATCGGGTCGGTGACCATAAAGAAGGCGGCGTAGAGCATCGCGCCGGAGCAGAGCGTCCAGAGCACCGGCGGAACGCCGTCGCCACCGGGCAACAGCCGGAAGATGACCGTGGAAAGGATGGCGCCGACCAGCGTGGAGACGGTGAGGCGCCACTGCGCAGTTTTTGTCCAAAGCAGATAAGCGCCGCCGATCAGCACTAGAATGGCGGACACTTCACCGACCGACCCGGCGGTCAGCGCGCGGGTCACCCCGTCGGTGCCGGTGAACAGCTCGCCGATATTGCCGGTGATGAGATCCCAGATGCTGGTTTCAAAGCCGAAGTCGCGGCGCGACCACATCGGTGTGGCCGCCGAGACGGCGTCGAGACCGTCGAACTGCAATCGCGCGCCCCAATGGGCGAAACCGCCGGGAAGCCCGTTCCAGACCGCCGTAAACTTACTGGTCATGTCGATGGGAAAGCAGACGTAGAGGAAGCCGCGACCGACAATGGCCGGGTTGAAGACATTGCGCGGGAAGCCGCCGAAGACCTCTTTGCCGAAGAGGATGGCGACAAACATGCCGACGCCTGCCTGCCAGAAGGGAATGGTCGGCGGCAGTGAGAGCCCCAGCAGGAGCGCGGTGACGAGGACCGCTTCGCTGACGGTGTCGCCGCGTTTTTTCGACATCACATATTCGGTTGCGATACCGACCGCGGCCACCCACAGCACCATGGCCAGCGAGCGCCAGCCGAAGAAATAGATGGCGCCGAGCAGCGCGGGCATCAGCGCGTACTCCACTTTGCGCATCATCGGCTGCTGTTTGAGCCAGGAGTTTTTTTTCGGCGGGTTTGGCATGGTCTCTCCGTTCAAGCGTGGTTACAGGCGCATCCGGCCCGGTGCGGCCAGGTTGCGGTTAATCCTTTCCCGAACAGGGAAGGGTCGTAGTCCATTTTGCAGTCGCGGAATTCATCCGCGATATCCGGGTTTACAAAAAACGAAATCTCCCCGCACGTTATGGTTTCCTGACCGGCGGCCGGACCGGCGGCGGGGTTCATGATCGGGGTGCTGCCGCGGCAGGTTCCGAGGTATCCGGTTACAGAGAGGCCAGCCGCTTCCTGCGGAAGCAGGTGCTGTAGCCGTTTTTTTGCTGCCGTCGTTAAATTCATTGTGCGGACTTTATACCCGAGCAATCTACTCATGAAAAGCGCATTTAATAAAAACTAATTGTTTCTACCAGAACTCCCCCGGCTTTCCAAACATTGGAAAAACGATACGTCTTTTTTCCAAGGGTTGGAAAATTATTTCTCCGAGGAGAATTTGAGCTTCTCGAACAGCTCATAGGCCTCTTTCGGGAGAGCCTGCATCCGCCAGGTCGGGTCTTTCAGCGGTCCTTCCAACTGGAATTCAAGCAGGTCAAAAAGCGGGGAGGTTCCCTGTTTAATGGCGTCGGCGGCCCAGAGGTGAAGCTGGTACCACTTTTTATTTTTGCGGGTCTGGCGCAGCGGTTCGGCACGCACGGTAAAATCGAGGCCTTTCTGCGGGGAGTATTTTCCGCGGGCCCGGGTGCTGAACAGGGTGCCGCCGAGCTGTAGATTTTCACTGCGCAGTGCGCCGTCGCGCAGTTCATATTCTGAGTAGAATGTGGTGAGCGAAAACAGCGAGAAGCCGGGCAGGGTGGTGCGGACCAGTTTGGAAAACCCGCCGAGGATGGGAAAGTCCCGCAGCTGGCCCTCTTCGATTTCCACTTCGCCCTGCCCCTTGGCAGAAGCCCAGAATCCGGCCGCCGCGTCGGCGGTCAGGTCGAGCGTGGCAGAAAGACGTCCTTTGGCGGCGCCCTTATCCTGTTTGTTGAAGCACCGGAAGAGTTTCGCCAGATCGAGTTCCGTGGCATCAATATCCAGCCGATAGGGCGAGGCGTCGTTGGTAAACTGCAGATCGAATGTGGCGCCGCCTTCCACGGCGCCGTCGAAGATCTGCATGGATGTGTTGCTGAAAATCAGCTGTGAGTTGCGCCCGCTGATATCGCTGTCGAACCGATCCGCTTTCAGGCCGGCGAATGAGACATCTTCCGCCGTAAAGACTCCGTCAAAATGATGGTTGGTTCCGCCGCTGTAGTCCACCTGTCCGCTGCCCTTCGAATAGACCGGCCCTTCGAAGGAGAACTTATTCAGAATGGTGGGGTGATCCGGAGCCAGTGCCTGCGCAATCTGGGGCGGCGGAAACTCATTGATTACGTCAAATTCCGCCAGCTTCCCGGCAAAGTCGATTTCAATATCGCCGCTGAAGTTTTTTCCGGCGTGATCCGCGCGGAGGTCGGTGAGCACGAGCACCCGGTTGGAATACGCCATGGAGGTTTCAAAGCGGTCCAGCGGAATGCCGGCACATAGAAAATCGGTTCCGGCAATTTCACCATCCAGACGAAGTGATCCTTTGACGCCGGAGTGAGAGAGCTCCACGCTGACATTCGGTGGAGAGTTAGGAAACGTGAAGCGGCTGATAAAGGTCTGGAACCCTCCGCCCACTAGCGTTCCGATCGCATCGGGAAACACCGCGCCCTGAAGGGAGGTGCGCCACGCGCGGGTCGATAGGTTGAGGTCAACGTCTCCGGCCAGCGGCCCGCCATTTGCCAGCGCGTCTATCCCGCTTAGTTTTAGCTGATCCCCGTTGCGAATGAGATCGAACTGCACCGGGTCGAGCGTCAGATCGTTGCGGGTGATCTGCAGGTTGTGCACCTGCACGCGGATCTGCTCGAGAAGTTGTGCCGGCGGGCAGGGCCCCAGGGCGGCATCAAACTCCATAGCACCGAACGGTTGAAGTTCCGCCTGGGCGATTTTATCGGCGATGTGTTCCGGAAACAGACTGAGGAGATCGGCGCTGCGAAGGGTGTTTTTTAGTTCGATTTGCGTGGTTCCGCTGGACAGCTCATAGCGGCCGGAGACGATCAGGTGCTCGCCGGTTTGCAGGCGAATCTGCAGGGAGTCGATTTTGGCGTCGCCGTCGCGCAGGCTGAAGATCCCGTCGATCCGGTCGTAGAGCCGCTCCCCTCGCTGGAAGCCGGAGGCCAAGAACGCGGCGTTGATAGCGGCGTCTTTCAGCGAACCGGCAGGAAGGTCGAAGCGGATGCTGATTTCCGGCGGTGTGTCGAATGTAAGATCGGTCAGAATCTCCGCGGCGCGGGTGGCATGGGTCTGGAGTGAGCCGTAGAATGCGGGATTCGCCGGTTGTTTTTGTTTCGGAAAAGCGATCTGCCCTTCGCCGCGCAGGATATATCCGCCCCAGTTCACTTCGGCGCTGTCGAACGACAGGCCATCCTGTCCGATATGCAGATGGGTTCGCAGACGGTCTATGATCCGGAACGGGTGCGTCTCGTTCAGCGCGGCTTCCCACGGAGAACCCAGGGAGACATCAATTTGTTTGCCGTACAGGCTGATTTCCCATTCGCTCTGTGAAAGAGCGATCCATTGGCTGGGCCAGGCCCGGACGTACAGTTTTTCGATTTGGAATACCGGCTTCAGATCATCCGCACAGGTGCTGTAGAGCCGTACGTTATGCAACACCCATCCGCGGTGCGGAGAGAGGCTGATGGATTCGATGTGAAGCGGGATGCCGTTTTTTTGCAGATTGGCGGTGAGGTTTCGGGTAAGCGGGGCGGGAATTCCCAGAGTGAACAGGTGGAAAAGGGCCAGCAGTAGAATTAAAATCAGAGCAAACCCGGCAAGCCTCAACAGGTGCAGGATTCCTTTTCCCAAACGGCCGCGCGGGTCAGGGCTGTTTGATCTCTTCGGTTTGCTTTTCAACGGGCTGTGTCAGTTCCTGGGTGAGGGCATCCGCGGATGTTTCCGGCAGAACAAAAATAACGGGTTGTCCCTGCAGCATGGCGAAGCGACCGCCCTCGGCGGAGCCTCCGAGAAGAAGCACATGGCCCAGCATATTCGTTCCGGTGAGTGTAATGCTCAGCCGGGTTGAAGGATTGTCCAGTCCATAAGCCGTCAGGGAGTCCGGGTTGAAGGCGACATACTGTTCGGTTCGCAGGCCGGTCAATTCGGCGATTAGCGTAAACACCGCATTCGCCACAGGCTTCTGTGTCCGGTCGGCGGCGGCGTACTGTCCGTTAAGATTTTCAACCCGGAATTCCTCCTCGCCGGTTTGCAGTGTGATGGCCTGTATCTGCTGCGGATCGATTTGCAGCACGGTGCGGTTGCGGTAGAACAGCGGCTCGATGAAGGGGGTATTGAGCAGTGCGCCTTCGGTGATGTAAAATGATGCCTCATCATCGCGCTGCATCATCAGACGCCCGTCAGCAAGGGGCTGGGCGATGCGCAAGGTGTGTTTTTCCTGATCGGTGCCGAAGGTGATGGTCCAGGGTGCATTCGCGATTTGTTCTGCCTGCAGGGCACTTGGATTATCCACAAACTCCTGAATGATACTGCTGCCGATGGCCTCCAGTATGGCGCGGATCGACGCGGGTTCCGCATCCCAGCGGGCGGGGCGGATAACCTGCCACTGGTTATTGGTCTGCACGAGCTCGATTTGACGTTCACCGGCGGTAATGGTCAGGCTGGAAATCCGGTTGAGCTGTTCGTCCATCACCTTGCGGTTGCGCAGCGTATCGCCGTCGAGTTCAAACGTAGCGGCCCACTCTGCGGGAACGGTGAAGACGGAATAATCATCCACCCATTTTGCATAGCGCAATTCGGGCTGCTCGGGCAGCACTTTTCCGATGCGCAGCGTTTGTGTTTCTCCGCTTTCAGTAAAGAGCGTCAGCTCGAGTGAGGCCTCTTCAAGGCCGTAAATGGTGAGGTCGGTTGGTTTGTCGTCAATGAACCTGCCAATTCGGGCGGAGAGCATTTTTTCGATCAGTGTGTTCACGCCCAGCCGGTCGGCGCGGCCGACATGCGGCTGTTGGATCATCCAGTCGCCGTCGCTTTGACGCAACTGAAGGAACCCGCCGGCGCGGCGCAGGTCGATGCCGCGCACGGCTCCCGCTTTGCTGGCAAAGAGCGAGCGGTCGCGGATCCACGCGGGATCTTCAGGCACCAGATTCAGCAAGGTCTTCGGCGCGGCGATGATATCCCCTCCGTCGGCAGACATCACATAGAGCATTTCGCCGAGCGGGGCGTCGCGGCCGATCAACCAGGTGAAGGTTCCGCGGTTGTTTTTAAAGGTAATGCGCGCGCGCGGCTCGTCGAAGCCGTAGTCGGCAGGGGTGAGTCCGCGCTCGATCAGCGTTTCCGCGCGGATGAGCTCTCCGCGCTCGACGGCGGCCATGCCCGCGATCATCCGCTCGACCACCGCCGCGTTGACCGGAGCGTCGGCCGGGCGGGTCAGGCGCCATTCGCCGGAGGCCTTGCTACATTCAATCAGCACATCGCCGCGCTCCATCTGGATCCATTCAATTCTTGTCGGGTAGACGCTGAACAGAGTGCGGTTGAGCTGCTCCTGTTGTTGCGAGTTTTCGCTGCCGCGGTCAAAAAACCAGATAAACGCTCCGATCAAAATGGCGCTGATCAACAGCATTCCGGTGGTAAATTTTTGTTTCATGAGGAGGGGGATTCCTGATGCGGGATGCGGGATGCGGGATGTGAGAAAGAGTGGAACTCGAAACTCGAGCCTCGAACCCCGTATCGGGTCGAGGTCATCTGATAACTGGAGTAAAATCTTTTCATACTTATGTCCGTCAAATTGGTTTAGATGCCGGGCTATTTTCTTCTGCGCATCCAGAGGGTGATTCCAAGCAGGGCCGCCAATGCGGGGATACCCCAGATGGCGCTCCAGAAAAGGATGCGGGTGTCGGTGCGGGTCAGCTTGAGACGGGTGTCGTTGATCGGTTTCGGGGCGATTGCCATTAGCTGTTCACGGTTGAGCAGCCAGTTGAGCGAGCTCATAAACAGACTGGTGTCGCCGCCGGTCAGTCCGCCGTTGGAGACAAAGCCGGAGTCTCCGAAAACAATGATGCGCGCCGGACGGATCTGCATGTCGAGCAACCCGTCGGTGGCGCCTTTTTCCACGGCCACGGCCAGCGAGACCGGCCCGGGCAGGTCGTCGGTGTCTTCATCGTATTTTGCAGGCGACTGGTCCGGCTGGCTTTCGGACCAGCTATTGTCGGAGGAAAACGCCAGCGGGGTGACCTGCGGGCGGTCGGCGCCGCGGGCTTGCGCGCCGCCGGATTCTACGGAGCGCGGCAGGTGGAAGATCGCGGCGGTGGTGCCGAGTTTCTCCGTCACGGGATGACGGTTGTACGCGCTCACGAATACTTCGCGGCCGGTCATGGTGCGCTCCGGATCGAGCACTACATCGTTGCGCAAGCGGACTCCCCAATCGCGCAGTAACAGCTCCAGCCCGGAGACCCGGCCGGCATCGGCCAGAACCATCAGGCGTCCGCTGCGCCGCAGCCAGGCGCCGATCAGCTCAGCTTCGGGGTCGGACATGCGTTGTGAGGCGCTGGCAACAATCAGCACATCGCAGTCGGCGGGGATCTGTTTTTCCACGCTCAGTTCGAGCGTGCGGACATTGGCATTGTCGCGTTCGATCAATTGCCGAATGCCGGAAAATCCGGTTCGCTGGTCAAAGCTGTTGATGTCGCATTCGCCGTGACCGGTCAGGAAGTAGACCGTGGGGGAAGTTTTCTGAACCACGCCCTGAATGGCGGAGGAGAATGCCTGCTCGCCACGAAAACTCATCATGCGTTCCACCCCGGAGGAAGCATCGATCTGCGCGATCTCATCGGTTCGTTCATATTCGCTGCGGCCTTCGCACTCGAACACCACGACATTGGGTTCCGTCACCTGATATTTAACCGCCATTTCCTCGGTCAGCGCGAGGTCGCGGTCGGGGTCGACCCACTGGATATTCAGCTGGTCGGAGTGAACCTGATACTCGCGCAGGAGATTATGGATGTCTTCGTAGAGCACGTTGCCCGGCTGAAAGAACACCGTGATATTCACCGGCTTGTCGAGTGATTCCAGTAGGCTGACCGTTTTGGGCGAGAGGGCGTAGCGCTGGGTGCGGCTCCAGTCGATCCGGTAATAGTGGCGGTAGGAGAGATAGTTGATCATCAGGACGATAACGGCGGCCAGCAATAGGGCGGCGCCGGTGTTGAGTCCAATCCATAAACGGTGTCTGCGGGTTTTCATGGTGTGTGTCAGTCAGGTAAAAGTTATCAGTTGTCAGAAATTGAACATTGCGTATTGAGCATTGAATATTTTCTACCGTCGCGCCGCGACGGCTTTGGTGGTTGCGAAAAGGAAAAAGACAGTGGTGCTCAGGTAGAGTACCAGCGAGCGGGTGTCGAACACGCCGCGCGCGGCTTCCATCAGATGCAGCGCCGACGAAAGATAGCCGCCGACCTCGCGCACCAGTGGCGTTTTGGAAAGATGCGGCTCAAATAGACCGCCGAAAAACAGAATGCTCATAATGGCGAAGGTCGAGATTGCCGCGATGATCTGATTGGAGGTCAGCGCGGAGGCCAGAATGCCTAGCGCGATAAATGCCGAGGCGATCAGGGCGACGGACAGGTAGCCGCCCAGTACGGAACCGGCATCGAGGATGCCAATGGTTTCCGGCGCGATCCAGCCGATGATCACCAGATAGAGCGCGGTCGGTGCGCACATCAGCAGGAAAAAGCTCAGCACACCGGCGAACTTGGAGAGCACCACCGTGGTGTCGTTCACCGGCGCGGTCATCAGCGTCTCAAAGGTGCCGCTTTTCCGTTCTTCAGCGAACGTGCGCATGGTCAGAACCGGCAGCACAATCAGCATGCACGACCAGATCACCACCATCAGCCCCTGAATCGAATGGGTCAGCTCCTGATTCTCCTTCACCAGCCAGTAGAACCCGCAGCCGGTCACCAGCAGAAAGAACATCAGCATCACATAGGCGATTGGCGACAGAAACAAAGCGGCGAACTCGCGCCGCCAGAGGGCAAAAAAGCTTCTCATGATTTCACCTCCAACAAGGTGTCGCCGCGCGTGATCGCGACAAAAATATCTTCCAGCGAGCGGCTTTCCATGTGCAGCTCGCGCAGTTTCCAACCTTTGGAAACCACACAGTCAAAAATGCGGGTGCGGATATCCGGCACCGCCGAATCGACCCGGAAGCGGCTCCAGCCGTCCTCCAGCGGATCGGTCATCACAACATCCACGCCATCGATGGTCTTCAGCGCGGCTTTAATTGCCGCCGCATCGCCCAGAATATCGGCACAGATCAGCGCGTCGCCCAGCAGCCGTTTCTGCAGGCTTGCCGGCGAGTCCGATGCAACAATCTTGCCCCGGTCAATAATCAGCACCCGTTTACAGGCCATTTCGACTTCCGGCAGAATATGGGTGGAAAGCAGCAGCGTGTGGCGCTCCGCCAGGCGACCGATCAAGTCGCGCACTTCGCGGATCTGGTTGGGGTCGAGTCCGGCGGTTGGTTCGTCGAGAATCAGCAGGTCCGGCTCGTGGAGCAGACTGTCGGCCAGGCCGACGCGCTGGCGGTAACCTTTGGAAAGCTGGCCGATAATGCGGCGGCCCATATCGGACAGTCCGCACTGATCCTTCACCGCACCGAGGCGGGTCTTCACTTCGCGGCGCGGCACTTCCTTGATCTGAGCGCGGAATTTCAGATATTCATCCACGCGCATTTCGGTATAAAGCGGGCAGCTCTCCGGCATATAGCCGATATGGCGGCGCGCCGCGAGCGGGTTGGTCATCACATTACACCCGGCAATCTCTATCGATCCGCGGGTCGGATGCAGAAAACCGGTCAGCATGCGCATGGTGGTTGTCTTGCCCGCGCCGTTCGGGCCGAGAAAGCCGATAATTTCCCCGCGCCCCACCTCGAACGAGATATCGTCTACCGCGACATTCCCCGAAAAATTTTTAGTCAGGTTTTGAACCTTAATCATTAAAACGCCCTGAAATTCTGGATTATTTAAATACCGGATGTATTGATTTGGAACGCCGCTCGGCATTCCATTACTCCCGTACTCCGTGATTCCATCTTTTTTACAACCGCGCCATTATCTATGAGTCCTCCATGGAGTCAAGTCGCGTAAACGCTTTCCAATTACCTGTGGTGAGCTTGGCCGAACCATTGGAACCCGCGTGGCCGGCTTTTGTGTTTGTGCCGCGAAAAATTCGGTGTCAGCCAGACCAACAAATTTCAACCAATAGACATATCCCTTAACGCTTGCGAATATCCTTGTTAATCATGCGGGCTTTTAAGGAATTTGCATGAAAAGAAAACTATTTGCTGGGTTTTTCGCCACAGGGGTTGTGTTGCTTGTTTTGGCAGTTGTGGCCATCGAGTCGGTATCAGCTGCTGAAACGATTACGGATTTCCAGATTGTACAGGACAGCACCAACTTTTCGGTGAATTTGCCGGATGAGTTTGTCGGAGCCTCCCTCTCGTTGATGAGGTGCAGTAATTTATTTGATGCCGCGTGGTCATCTGTTCTTCAAACCAATGCGACAACTAACGGGGTGTTGCCGCTTGGGTCGGTTGTACTACCGGATTTGGTTGGCGGAGGTTCCCTAATTACTAACAGCAGTGTAGCGGTGTTCTATAAGGTGACTGCCAATAGTACGGTGGATTCCGATAGCGATGGATTAAACAATATTTACGGAAGAAGGGTCAGCCCGTGATTTGTAGCATTCCTGGTTGAGTTGCTGATCTGTATCATCTACATTTTCGTTCATGCCGAGGTCAGTAAGACATGAGTATGCCGGGGCGGTTTATCACGCGATGTGTCGTGGTAATAACGGCCAAGCGATTTATAAGACGGACAAGGGTCGTCGTCTTTTTCTGTCAACGTTAGACGAGGTTTGTCAGCAAACCGGATGGCGGATTCACGCATATGTGTTGATGTCCAATCACTATCATCTGTTGCTTGAAACACCCGAGGCTAATTTAGTTTCCGGTATGAAGTGGTTTCAGGGTGCCTATACGCAGCGCTTTAATGCGATGTTCAAGTGCCGCGGTCATCTGTTCCAGGGCCGTTATAAGGCTCTTCCAGTTGAGGTCGGTGAGGATGAATCCTACTTTCGAGCTGTTGGGAATTATATCCACCTGAATCCCTATCGCGCGGGGCTGGCCGGCGTCGGGTTGGACAAGCCGTTAGAGGCGTTTAGGTGGAGTAGCTATGGGGCGTATATTGGTGCCGCGAAGACGTGTCCAAAATGGTTGAGTCGCGACCGCTTATTAAAAAGTTGCGGTTTTTCGGGCCCGGCATCCGAGCGTTTAGCCCGTTATCGTGATTTGCTTGAAGTGCAGATGGGCGGGGGAGGCGCGGGTGATGCCGCGAGCGAAGTCGTCGAAAAACAGTTAAAAAGAGGCTGGTATGTTGGAGGAGATGCTTTTCGGGCGATTCTAACCGGCATGATTGATCATTCGTCAGATAATCTTCGTGGAGAGCAGCGGCAGGCGCATGACGAAATGGAGGCGGAGCGTCTTTTAAGTCATGCAATATTGGCGCTGGGGATCTGTGAAGCAGATTTGCTGTTGATGAAAAGCACTCAGGCAGAAAAGCAGGCTATTGTTTGGATGTTGAAGAAGTATACAACGATCACAGTTGTCTGGTTGGCGTCCAGATTGAGCATGGGGCACCGCACTAATGCCTCGCGAGCGATTTCAGTTTTTGATCGAGCAAACGATCCGATTAGGGTTGGCTTGAAGGATAAAATGCTACAAATCACGGGCTGACCCCTTAACTCTACAAATCACGGGCTGACCCCTTAACCTGGGGTTACTTCAGGCTGACCCCTTAACCGGGCTGACCCCTTAACCCTTAACTTGCTGTGGTGAGCTTGGCCGAACCATTGGAACCCGCATGGCCGGCTCAGCCTGCTTTGGGCGGGGTTTTGCCGAGTTTGGCGAGGACGGCTTGCATATCGGCCCAGGTTTCGCGTTTTTTGCCGGGCGATTTGAGCAGGTAGCCGGGGTGGAAGGTGGGCATGAGGTCGATGCCTTCGTATGTGCACCAGGTTCCGCGGAAGCGGGTGATGGCGACCGGTTTGTTGAGCAGGGCTTCGATGGCGTGTTTGCCGAGCACGACGATGATCTTCGGTTTGATCAGCGCGATCTGCGCGCGCAGGTAGGCCGAGCAGACCGAGATTTCTTCGGGTAGCGGGACACGGTTGCCGGGTGCGCGGCATTTGACGATGTTGGTAATAAAAACCTGTTCGCGGGTGTAGCCCATCGCGCCGATCATTTTGGTGAGCAGCTGGCCGGGTTCGCCAGCGAAGGGACGACCCTGCGCATCTTCGTCCGCGCCGGGGCCTTCGCCGATGAAAAGGATGTCCGGTGAATTCGGGTTGCCTTCGCCGGGGACGGTTTTATTGCGCGAGGCGTGCAGTCCGCAGGCGGAGCAGGTGGAAATCTGTTTGGCGATCTCTGCAAGCGTTTTACCGGTTACGCGGACATCAGAGCCCGCCGTCGGCGCGCCCCGAAGGGCCGGGGTGCCTGCGGCAGGTTTGGCGGCGGCAGGTTTTGGCGCCGGTTCCGGTTTCTGGGTTGCGACCGGTTTGAGTTTCGCCCGGGTCTCGGGCGAAATTTCCAAGGTTTGGAAACCCTCTTCTTTTTTGTATTCGAGGAAGGCGTTGATGTTGTCTAGAAGCTGGTCACGCCGGCTCATGAGGGCGCTCCGGACGAATCAATGGTGAGCACGGCGAAGCGGACGGTTTCGTCGCGGTCGCGCAGCGGCATCATCAGAAAAGAGAGGCGCGCCGGGGCCTGCATGCCGGGCAGCTGCAGGAAGCAGAGCCCTTCAGTGTTGGTTTTGCGCCCAGTAATCGCCTGATTGAACAGTCTGCTGAAGGCTTCGTTGACGCTCGGCTTCAGCACCGATTCAAAGGAGAAGGTTTTGCGTTTTACGCCCAGGATTTTCTGCGCGACGGGGTTGAAGACGAAGATTTCTTTCTCCACGTTGGCGGTGATGATTGCCTCCTTGGACTGGAGCAGGAGCAGGTCGAGCACACGAGAGTGGATGGAGACGCGCGCGGCGCGCAGGCTATCGTAGGTGCGCAGACGGTCGGCCACCTGATTGGCGAGATCTTCGAGCACAAAGATTTCGTCGGTGTGCTTTTCGCGGGTGCGCATGCCGGCTTCGTAGTCGCCGGCCAGCAACAGGCGCAGGAAGTTGTAGAGGCGCTTGCGGAAGCCGAAGCAGCGCACGGAGAGGAAGCTCCACCCCAGCAGAGTAACGGCGTTCAGTACAATGACGCCCCAGCGGGCGGGTTGGCCGATTTCGGGCCAGCATACCAGCCCGATTCCGAGGCTGCAGATCGGAAGCAGGAACCAGATAATTTTCAGCAAGTTGGGTGTCATGGTGTTTGGGGGTTCGGGTTATGGGATGCGGGATGAGGGATGAGGGATGAGATGGTTCATGGGTGCACCTCATATTCTACGGGGGCTTCTTTTACTGATAGGTGTTGCGACTCAACGCTTTGGATGAATCGATTCAGCTTCCCGCCAAGCAGGTTCAGGTCATCGAGCAATTTATGAAACAGCGGGTCGTCAGATAATGATCCTGTGTCGGACAGCGTTTCTAGATGGTCAATGGTTTCGTCGCAGGACGCATGGGCATAAACAAGAAAACGGATGAAGTCCTGTTTGTATCTTCGGCGTCCATACCCTTCGACAATGTTTGATTTTACTGATTTCATCGATCGTCTGATTTGAGGGGCCTCTTCAAACATTTCAAATTTCGGCAGCTTTTGAAGCGTCATTTTGTGTATCTCAACGACTAGCGCCCTCGATAATTGCCAGATTTCCAGATCTCTATAGTTCATTTGCGCATCCTATCCCGTATCCCGCATCTCGTCTCCCGCATCCCGCAACTCGAATCCCGTATCCCGAATCGGCGGCTCTGCCGCCTATCTGTTCGCAAATTTTTCCACGTTTTTGTCCGTGCCGACGATCAGCAGATGGTCGGTCTCTTCGAGCACGTCGTCGGGCTTCGGCACATCTTCGATCGATTCTTCCATAATGCGCTCGCCCTGGTCGGTGATGCCGGGAATCATCTTTTTGATGGCGACGATATTGACGCTGAATTTATTGCGGGCATCGATTGCGCGCAGGGTTTTTCCAACGAACTCTTCGGGCACCTGCAATTCGACGATGCTGTGCCCTTTGGCGAGCGGAATGTGGCGGGTGATATTGGTGGAGGCGAGGCTGGTGGCGATAATCCGGCCCATTTCCTGTTCGAGGTTGATGATGTTGTCGACCTCGAGCATTTTAATAATCTCCTGCTGAAGCGGGCTGAGCGCCCGCGTCCAGATTCGCTGGACCCCCATTTTTTTGAGTAGAATGGTCGTCAGCAGATTGGCTTCAATGTCCTCCCCGATGCAGACAACCGCCACATCCACATTCTGGATGCCGACCGCGCTGAGGGCGTTCTCGTCGGTTGAGCTGAGTGTCGCGGCGTGGGTGACGGAATCTTTGATGGCTTCCACCGACTCGCGGTTGCGGTCGATGGCGAGCACTTCGGCTCCTTTTTCGGTCAGCTCGCGGGCAAGGGAGCTACCGAATTTTCCGAGTCCGATGACTGCAATATTTCTCATAAACAACCTCCATGGAGTATTGGAGTCGCGGAGTGCTGGATATTTTGTTTTTCCATTACTCCATTATTCCCTTACTCCATTATTCCCTTACTCCATCATTCCAAATCTTCATCATTCCAAATCTTCATCATCCTATCATAATTCGTTCTTCCGAATAGCGGTATTTTGCGGTCTGACTTTTGCGCAGCATAAAGGCGAAGCCGATGGTCAGCGGGCCGAGACGGCCGACGAACATCAGCAGGGTGATGATTACCCGGCCGCCGGTCGACAGCGCATTGGTGATGCCGGTGGAAAGGCCGACCGTGCCGAAGGCGCTGACGGTTTCAAAAAACAGATCGATAAAATCTTTTTCCGGCTCAAAAACGAGCATCAGTCCGAGCGCGCCGCAGACGAGCAGCAGCGAGGCGCACAGCACCATGATTGCTTTCTGAACTACTTCGATCGGAATGCTTCGGCGATAGAGCTCGGTTTGCGCCCGGCGGTTAAAGCCCGAGCGGATCACCGCCCACAGCACCGCCGGGGTGGTGGTTTTGATCCCGCCGCCGGTACCGCCGGGGCAGGCACCGATGAACATCAGAATAATGAACAGAAACAGAGTGACCGGCTGCAGCATGCCGATCTCGCAGGTATTGAAGCCCGCGGTGCGCGTAGTGACGGATTGGAACACCGATGCGAGCAGCGCGTGGTTCCAGGCCATATCGCTCAACAGGCGGGAGCGCTCAACCCAGTAGACGAGACCGGTCCCGAGCAGGATGAGCCCGCCGGTCCAGCCGAGCGCGAGGCGGCTCTGAATGCGGAATTTGTAGCGGCGTTTGATGCGCCGGACGAGGCGGTCGCGCAGCGCCTGATAAAAGTCGCCGATCACCACAAACCCGATCCCGCCGAGCACAATCAGCCCGCCGATCACCAGATTGGTCGGCACATCGGTCGAAAAGCCCATCAGACTGTTGCTGAAGGTGGAGAAGCCCGCGTTGCAGAAGGCGGATATGGAGTGAAAGACGGCGTGCCAGGCCGTTTCGAGCGATCCGTGGAAGACCGGCTTCCAGGCGCGGAACAGGATGACCGCGCCGATGGCCTCCAGCAGGAAGGTCATGCAGACAATAAAGCCGACGAGCCGTTTAACGCTCTGCAGGGTGTCCTGATCGAGCACGTCCTGCATGATGCTCTGGTCTTTCATGGAAACGCCGCGGCGCATCAGCAGCGCGAGCGACACCGAGAAGGTCATGATGCCGAGCCCGCCGACCTGAATCAGCATCAGGATCACCAGCTGGCCGAAGAAGGTGAAGTGGGTGGCGGTGTCGTAGACGATCAGGCCGGTCACGCAGGTGGCGGAGGTGGCGGTGAAGAAGGCGTTGAGCAGGGTGGTCTTTTCGCCGGCAACGGTGGAGGCGGGCATCATCAGCAACACGGTGCCGAACACGATGACGCCGGCAAAGCTCATCAGCATCAGCTGGGCGGGCTGGAGGCTGAACATCGTAACAAAATTTTTCACCCGGCGCGTGCGCGAAAGCAGCATCGCCATAATGGCGGTCTGGCGCAGAATCACCGAGAGGGCGCTGTCGGGCGGGGCGTAGAAGAATTGAATGAGCGGGACAAAGACAATCAGGTCAAACCAGTGGCGGCGCAGATACGCGCGGTCTTTCGATCCGGCCAGCCAGTTGAGCAATACATCGACTGCGAACAGACCGAGAATCGAGAGGTTGATTTGCCGGATGAGCACCGGATGCGGCCGCAGCCATTCGCTATGCTCCAGCAGCAGCAGCACGAAGGCGAAGATCGCCACCGGTCCGACGATGTAGTTGAGTCTCTGGGTCAGTCGTTTCAGCATGGTTTGCGCGCATCTTCGGTTGATTGGGCTTGAGCGTCAAGGCGTTATGCGAGCCGGAGTTGATCCAGCAGCGCTTCCATATCCGGCGGCAGCGGCGCATGAAACCACAGCCGATCGCCGCTGTCCGGGTGGGCGATGGAAAGTTTGGCCGCATGCAGCATTTGACGGTCCGGCCAGACTGCGTCGGCGGGTTGAGGCCGGGCATAGAGGCGGTCGCCGAGAACCGGATGCTTGATCAGAGCCATGTGAACGCGGATCTGATGAGTCCGTCCGGTTTCAATCCGGACGCGCAGCAGCGCGGCGTTTTTGAGCGCCTCCATCACGCTATAATCCGACACCGCATGGCGGCCTCGTTTCACATTGGCCATCATCTTTTTGCGTAGAACCGGATGGCGTCCGATGGTGGTTTCGATATGGCCGGTTGACGGCTCCGGCACGCCGCGCACAATCGCCTGATATTCTTTTTCGGTCTCGCGCGCTTTGAACTGACGCGCCAGCTCAACCATTGCCTTTTCGGTTTTGGCCACCACCATTACGCCGCTGGTATCCTTGTCGAGCCGGTGGACAATGCCGGGGCGCTTTTCGCCACCGATGCCGGCCAGGTCGGTGCAGTGGTGGAGCAGGGCGTTGACCAGTGTGCCGTCCGCGTTGCCGGCCGCGGGGTGCACCACCAGCCCGGCAGGCTTGTTGATTACAATCATGTGGGGATCTTCGTAGAGAATATCGAGCGGAATATCTTCGGGCAGCACTTCGCTTGAAACCGGATCGGGAATCGTCCACTCCACGCGGTCGCCTGGGTGCAGCCTGCCGTTCGGCTTCGACGGCTTGCCGTTGACCGTAACGAGACCGTTTTTGATCAGCGCCTGCCAGCGCGCGCGCGAATGCTCCGGCTCGTTCTCCGCCAGCCACGCATCCAGCCGCTTGCTCGGCTTTTCTACTGTTTTTTCAAACACCTGTGGTGAGCTTGTCGAATCCATGCGCTGATGTTAACCACAGAATACCCGGCGCAGCAAAGCTGCAGCCAAAAAACTTAACCACGGAAGACACAGAAAATAGATGAGCTCGACGAACTATTGGATGACTGCGCACCAAGGGGAGATATTCCAACGAATGAAAAAAAGCAACGAATAGAGAGTTGCCTAAGGCGATTAGATTCGTTGCTTTTTTTCATTCGTTGGAGAGTTTTTTATGTGAGTAAAAGAAAAGCCCCGGCGGGAGCCGGGGCTTCGGGATCGGGAAAACCGGTGCTTACCAGTTTTCGGCGAGGATTTCGAAATGCGCCTGGGGATGCGCGCAGGCCATACATTTGGCGGGGGCTTTTTTGCCTTTGTGGAGATAGCCGCAGTTGAGGCAGCGCCAGACGACTTCTCCGTCGCGCTCAAACACCTTGCCGGCCTCGATGTTGGCGGCGAGCTCTTTGTAGCGTTTGTCGTGCTGCTTTTCAGCCACAGCGATGGCGGTGAAAACGGCGGCGATTTCGGTGAAGCCCTCTTCCATGGCGATGTTGGCGAAACCGGGGTACATTTTGGTCCACTCATACTCTTCGCCGGCGGCTCCGTCCAGCAGGTTGCTCATGGTGTCTTTCACCGGTCCGGCCGGGAACGTGCTGGCGGGAATTTCGATTTCGCCGCCTTCCATCAGTTTAAACAGGCGCTTGGCATGCTCTCGTTCCTGATCAGCGGTTTCAGCGAAAATATTCGAGATCTGCACGAAGCCCTCTTTTTTGGCGGCAGATGCGTAGTAGGTGTAGCGGTTGCGGGCTTGCGATTCGCCGGCGAATGCGGCCATCAGGTTGGTTTCAGTCTGGCTTCCTTTGAGTTCCATAATCTTTTCCTCCTGTTGGGTTGAAACGGGAGCCCGACTATAAGCCTTTTCCAAGGTTTGGAAACTTTTTTTCCAACCTTTGGAAAATTGAGACTCCGTTTTTCCAAGGGTTGGATGAACGATTCGAATGAGACGCGCGCGTGTTCTTCCCGTCGATTCAATTCGCTATTAAGGGCTTAATCTTTATTTCTAAATTTAATAGCTAGAATGATGGATGCAAATAAAAGGGTAACCCCATTGGCCGCAATGATTGGGATGTCATGTTTTAAAATCCCGTAGACTAACCACAACGCAACTCCTGTCGTCAGTATGATATACATAATGAGAGACAGAGATTTCGTTTCTTGTGTCACAACAACTTTGATCGCCTGGGGTAAAAAGGCCCCCGTCGTACAAATTGCTGCGCTAAGTCCTATAATATTTATAGGCGTCATTCTTTTTCTCCTTCATTTTCAAACATGAGCATTCATCATCCTGAATCAACTCCATGGGTCATTTGTCGGGGCGAACGCTCTGCATCAGGCTTTACCGCACTATGCGGCAATGACATGCATGCCTTTTTTTGGAATTCTCATTCTTCTTCTCGGACGCTTCCCATGAAAAGGAGGATGCCAATTCCACCGACCAAGCAGAAGGCTGTGTCCCCCAGAAATGGTGTCGGCTGCAGATCGAGCCTGAGCCCATGCACAAGCAGGATGACACCTTCGAGGAGCATGAATGCTCCTGCGAATGGCAACACGGAAGAGAACCTGCGAGGCCAGATTGCCAGAATCAGATATCCAATTCCGATGAAGGCAAATGTACTTGATGCCATTCGTAACCAATAATCATACATCGGGTCTGCGAGCATGGGTGCCGGATCAATTCCGCCAATATACTCTAAAAGGTCGAAGGCGGTCGCGGCAGGTGTGAAAACACCGGCAAGGCAGATACCCCATCCGAAGGCAGTGTATGTCAGGAAGAAGCGGAGTGCCGTGCGCTGTGATAGGTTGAGAATGCGTCTTATCATTTTGTGTTTAACGAGCGTCATGACGTTTTGCAACCAGTCTAATGCCGGATGTTTTGCGCAACAATTGAAAAGATCAATAAAAACGGGGCTGTTGCTTTTGGGCATGACGCACTATTCGGTGATATTGATGAACTGCGTCATGATGCGTATCCAAGGGGTTCCCACAGAGGGCAACGAAGATAACGAAGCAGAGGCAACAGATAATGATGATTGGCCGCCGAGCCCTTTGTTCCCTTTGTTTGCTTCCGTTAAAAATTCTGACCGCGTTTCCGATCAGATCGCCGCGCTTTGGGGGAGAAATCCGTTGACCGTTGCGGGGCCGGATGCGAACATCCCGACTTAACTTTATCCGGAACCAAGGAGTGTATGGGATATGAGTGACTGGATTGGCCATGAATGCGGCATCGCCGCCATTCGGCTTCTGAAGCCGTTTGAGTATTACGTCGAAAAGTACGGATCGCCGTATTTTGCAATCAACCGCCTCTACCTGCTGATGGAAAAGCAGCATAACCGGGGGCAGGACGGCGCGGGCGCGGTCGTCATTAAAACCGACACCGAACCGGGCAAGCCGTTTATCTTCCGCTCGCTTTCGGCAGACAAAGATCCCATTGCGGAGGTGCATCGGCACATGCTCGGCTCGCTGGCCGAGGCGTTTGATGAAAACCCGGACGGAATAAACGATCCGGCCTGGATTAAAAGCCATGCCAAATTTGCCGGCGAGCTACTGTTGGGTCACTTGCGTTACGGCACCCGCGGGCAGGGCGGCATTTCCTACTGCCATCCTTTCCTGCGCCAAAGCAATTGGAAGAGTCGCAATCTGGTGCTGGCGGGTAATTTTAACCTGACCAACAACGACCATCTGTTCGATACGCTCGTTGAGCTGGGTCAGCATCCGCGCAGTGAAAAAGACACGGTGATGGTGCTCGAAAAAATCGGCCATTTCCTCGATGAGGAAAACGACCGCCTTTTCCGGCAGTTCCGCAAGGAGGGGTTCTCCCGCCCCGAGATTTCCGACAAGATTGGTGAAAACCTCGACTTGCTGACTGTGCTGAAGCGTTCGGTCAAAAACTTTGACGGTGGATACACCATGGCCGGCATCATCGGTAACGGTGATCTGTTCGTGATGCGCGATGCCTGCGGCATTCGCCCCGGCTTTTTCTATCACGACGACGAGTTTGTCGTCGTCGCCTCCGAGCGGCCCGCCATTCAGACGGCGTTTAATGTGCCGATCGATTCGGTTCAGGAGATCAAGCCCGGACATGCGCTGGTCGTCCGGAAGGACGGCGAGATTCTGCACGAGCAGATTTCGGAGGTAGATAAAATCACCCCGTGCTCCTTCGAGCGTATCTATTTTTCGCGCGGAACCGATCGCGATATTTATAATGAGCGTAAACAGCTGGGCCGCCAGCTCACCGAGCCGGTGCTGAAGGCGGTCGACTACGATCTCGACCACACCGTCTTTTCCTATATCCCCAATACGGCGGAAACTGCCTTTATGGGGTTGATTGAGGGCGTGAAGAGTTATGTCGCCGAGCGCGCCAAACATCATATTCTGGCCGAGCGCAACCTGTCGGCGGAGCGGGTCGCCGAGTTGATTCACTATCAGCCGCGCACCGAAAAGATCATGACCAAGGATGCCAAGCTGCGCACCTTCATCACCGCCGATGCCGACCGCACCGAGCTGGTGTCGATGGTGTACGACACCACCTACGGCGTGGTGAAGCCCAACGACACCCTCGTGGTGCTCGACGACTCCATCGTGCGCGGCACCACGCTGCGCGAGAGTATCCTGCGCATTCTCGACCGCCTGCACCCGAAGAAAATTGTCATTGTCTCCTCCGCGCCGGAAATCCGTTATCCGGATTGCTACGGCATCGACATGTCCAAGTTGAAGGACTTTGTCGCGTTCCAGGCCGCGATCGCGCTGGTGAAGGAAACCGGACGCGAAGCACTGCTGACCGAGATCTACGAAAAGTGCAAAGCCGCCATGGATCTGCCGCGCGAGCAGGTGGTCAACGAAGTGAAGCCGCTCTTCAAACTGTTCAAGCCGCATGAGGTGGAAAAGAAAATTGCGGAGATTCTTCGTCCGGACGATCTGAAGGCTGAGTTCGAGGTGATCTACCAGAGCCTCAGCGGCCTGCACGCCGCCTGCCCGAACCATAAGGGCGACTGGTATTTCAGCGGCGACTATCCCACCCCCGGCGGCAACCGCGTCGCCAACCGCTCTTTCATCAACTTCATGGAAGACAGCGACGCGCGCGCCTACTAGGATTGGACGTCTGGATTAGGGGAGTGATGGATTGTTGGGGAGGCAACTTTTCCAACCCTTGGAAGAAAAGTTTCCAATGATTGGAAAAAATCGGTAAAAATATTCCATCCGCCGGCGCCAAAGGCTAGGGCGGGACAAGATGCCTGGAAAATAATAAAGTGCTATGAGTGAGCTAAAAACCATTGAGCCGCTGATCCTGACCGTGCGTGGCAAGAAGGGCATTTTAGATGCCGACCTCGCCGAGGCCTATGGCGTGGAGACGAAAGCGCTTAATCAGGCGGTTAAACGGAACGCAGATCGTTTTCCAGAGGATTTTATGTTTCGGCTGACAGAAGCTGAAAAATCAGAGGTGGTCACAACTTGTGACCACCTCCAGAAGCTAAAGTTTTCGCCGCAGCTTCCAGCTGTATTTACAGAACATGGCGCGATTATGGCGGCATCGGTGCTGAACAGCCCGAAAGCGGTGGAAATGAGTGTTTTTGTGGTGCGGGCATTTGTGCAGATACGTGAGCAACTGGCGGCTAATGCGGAAATTCTTAAGCGGTTGGCAGAGATCGACAAAGCTCTACTGGAACATAACGGCGCACTTCAAGTGATCTGGGAGCATCTTCAACCCTTGCTTGTTCCACCGGAACCGCCTAAAAAGGGTCGAATTGGTTTCAATGTTCATTTAGATTCGGAATAAACCTATGAAAAAAAGACCTAAGCTAACCGACTTTGACCTCTTTCTGCACGGGAAGGGTACTCACTACCGCGCCTACGAAAAACTCGGGGCTCATCCGCTGGAAGAAAATGGTGAGCCGGGGGTCTATTTTTCCGTTTGGGCGCCCAACGCTGAAACCGTTAGCGTCATCGGGTCGTTCAACAACTGGGAGGCGTGGATTCATGAAATGACCCGCATCGAGGACTCCGGCGTGTGGGAACGTTTTGTGCCCGGCGCGAAAGCCGGCGATCAGTATAAATTTGAGATTAAAGGTCAAAACGGATTCTGGGCGCAGAAGGCCGACCCGTACGCCTTCGCAACGGAGATGCGTCCGAAAACCGCCTCCGTGGTGTGCGACCTTTCCACGTTTGAGTGGACCGACGCCGAGTGGATCGAAAAGCGCCAATCCATCAATTGGCAGAACAGTCCGGTCAGTATTTACGAGCTGCATCCCGGTTCCTGGAAACGCATCCCGGAAGAGAATAACCGCTGGCTCACCTATCGCGAACTGGCCGATCAGCTTGTGCCGTATGTCAAAGAGATGGGTCACACCCACATCGAGCTGCTGCCGATCACCGAGCATCCGTTTGATGGATCGTGGGGCTATCAGACCACCGGCTACTACGCCCCGACATCGCGCTTCGGATCCCCAGACGATTTTCGCTATTTTGTCGACCGCTGTCATCAGGCCGGGCTCGGCGTGATCCTCGACTGGGTGCCTGCCCATTTCCCGAAAGATGCCCACGGTCTCGGTTACTTTGACGGCTCGCATCTCTACGAGCACGCCGATCCGCGTCAGGGCGAGCACATGGACTGGGGAACGCTCATTCCTAACTTCGGCCGCAACGAAGTTAGCGGGTTCCTGCTGTCGAGCGCCGTCTTCTGGGCTGAGGAATATCACCTCGACGGCCTGCGCGTCGACGCCGTCGCCTCCATGCTCTACCTCGACTACTCGCGCGAAGACGGCCAGTGGATTCCCAACCAGTACGGCGGCCGCGAAAACCTCGAAGCCGTTGAATTCCTCAAACACTTTAACAGCCTCATGCATAAAGAATATCCCGGCTTCCTCACCTTCGCCGAAGAATCCACCGCCTTTCCGCAGGTCTCCCATCCGCTCGATCAAGGCGGCCTCGGCTTCGACTTCAAGTGGAATATGGGCTGGATGAACGATACGCTCGACTATTTCAGCAAAGATCCGGTGCACCGCAAATATCACCAGGGCGACCTCACCTTCTCGATGATCTACGCCTTCACCGAAAACTTCATCCTGCCGTTTTCGCATGACGAAGTCGTTCACGGCAAAGCCTCGATGCTCGACAAGATGCCCGGTGACCTGTGGCAGAAATTCGCCAACATCCGCCTGCTTTACAGCTACATGTTCACCCATCCCGGCAAAAAGCTGATCTTCATGGGCTGCGAAATCGGCCAGTGGAAAGAGTGGGACGCCGAAAACAGCCTCGACTGGAACCTGCTCGACTACGATCTGCATAAACAGCTTCAGGACCTCATCAAAAAACTCAACAAGCTCTACACCTCGGAGCACGCGCTCTACGGCATCGAAGCCTCCTGGAAAGGGTTCGATTGGATCGATTTTCAGGATGCCGAAAGCTCCGTCGTCTCCTACCTCCGCAAGGGGGAGGACGAAGACGATGTGGTTGCGGTCGTGCTCAACCTCACCCCGACCCCGCGCCTCGGCTACCGCATCGGCCTGCCCACCGCCGGCGATTGGGAAGTGCTTCTCAATACCAATGCCAAGATCTACGGTGGCTCTGCGACCGGCCCGAAAGAGGGCGCGGTCTACGATGCCCATCATCTGCCGTGGCACGACAAGGGCTACTCCCTTCAGCTCGATCTTCCGCCTCTGGGCGCTGTGCTTTTGAAGCTGAAAAACTAGAGCATGTAACGATTGGCATTCCGTCAAGAAATTGTAGGGCGGGACCGGCTGAAAGCCTTGGGGTGCGTTCCGGTAATGTGGGACAGGCTTCCAGCCTGTCCCACTTTGTTGGGGTTCTCATCCACCACCTCACCACCAAAAAAAACCTGCCGGATCTTGCGATCTGACAGGTTTAAAGTTTGGCGGAGAGGGGGGGATTCGAACCCCCGGTACCCTGTTGAGGGTACGGCGGTTTAGCAAACCACTGCTTTAAGCCACTCAGCCACCTCTCCGCGGGAAGGAGATATGTATGATATTCACTTCCAAAGGGCAAGCGACAAAGGGGGAGAATTGAAACTTGAGATGTGAAACTAGAAATTTGAAGTGAAAATAGATTTGTTCAGTCGGGCCGGATTTCCGGTTTCAAATTTCCAGTTTCAGCTTTTTTTCTTCCGCTGCTCTTCCCACCAGGCCAGTTCCTTTGCATAGCGTCCGGTGGTGCGGGCCGCGAATTTGAAGTAAAGGAAGGCGTCGAGAAAATCGCGGTGGCGCAGCATGCGCGCCGCGTTCTTTGAGGTGGTTTTGAGGAAGCGGGGCTGGCCAGCCATGATGGAGGCAATGTGGGCGGTGACGGCCTTCGGGATGCGGATGCGGTCGCATAGCTGGCGGCAGTGGCGGTGAGTCGCTTCGATGAGCGCCTCGGCATGGGAGAGCCCGTCGCTTTTCATGAGCTGTTCGGCCACCCATTCGTGGTATTCGCCAAAGAGCAGGGCAAAGAGCAGGGCGGGGTTGATGTCGAAGCCGGCGTTGCGCCAGCGGTCGATCTGTTTGAAGGTTTTCTGTAGCCAGTGGGTTTTGCCTTCACCGTCGGGATCATTGCGCCAGGCGCCGATCTCCGGAAAGAGGTGCTCAAAGATCTCCAGTTCACAACTGAGTTCAAAGACCCGTTCGGCTTTGCCGCAGCTCAGCAGTTTTTGAATTTCTTCATACAAACGGGAAGAGGAGCAGGCCTCGAGTCGTTCGGCCTGCCTGAGGGCGGCCTGACGGGCGTTGTCTTCGATGGTGAAGCCGAGTGAGGCGGCGAAGCGGATGGCGCGCAGGATACGCACCGGGTCTTCCGTGAAGCGGGTGTCAGGATCACCAATGACGCGGATAATCTTTTTGTTCAGGTCTTCGAGTCCGCCGGCATAGTCGATGATGGAAAAGTCGCCGATGTTGTAGAAGAGAGCGTTGACGGTGAAGTCGCGCCGCAGGGCGTCCTGTTCGGGCGTTCCAAAAACATTGTCGCGCAACACAACGCCGTTCTCTGTCTGGAAGGTGTTTCCCTCTGTTTGTTCGTCCTCTTCCGGTGCGGGCGCGCGGAAGGTGGCCACTTCGATGACCTCGTTATGAAAGTAGACGTGAGCCAGCCGGAAACGGCGGCCGATCAGCCGGCAGTTGCGGAAGACTCTTTTCACCTCTTCGGGCGTGGCGTTGGTGGCGACATCGAAATCTTTCGGATTGCGCTCGAGAAGCAGGTCACGCACGCCGCCGCCGGCGAGGTAGGCGGTGTAGCCGGCGTCTTTCAGACCGTAGAGCACCTTGTTTGCGGCAGAGCTGATGTTCCTGCGGCTGATGATGTGGTCGGGGCGGGCTATGATTTTCGGTTCCATACAGTTTGATTAGATTTTCAAATTCGCTTTCGCAACAACTCCAGTGGGGCATAAAGATTCGGAGCAATGTAAAGGTAGCGGGGGGCAGGGAAAAGGATTTTTTCCAAACATTGGGAAAAAGGTGCCGGATTTCCCAGAGTTTGGGAAACCCGGCGGTTGGAGGGGGATGAGAAAAGATTACTCCGCGTAGGCGGGGCGGGTTTCAGTGTAGTAGGCCTTGGTGCCGATATCGCCCGGGATCAGGTAGAAGTCGCCGACCATGAGTTCCTTAAGATTTTCGACGCTTTTAATACAGGCCACCAGGTTGCTTTCGGTGTATGCGCCTTCGCCGAAGACAGCACCGGCGTCAAGTCCTTGGCCATGGGCATAAACCAGCTCGGGAAGGGTGAGCATACTCTTGGCTTTTTCAATAGAGGCGATATTTGCTTCGCGCACTTTTTCTTTGGCATGATTCATTGCGCCCAAAATGGCGGGAACTCCCATGGACGCAAGCAGGCCGATGATCGCTACCACGAACATAATCTCAACCAGTGTGAATCCATTTTTGCTTTTCATAACCTTGATCCTGATGCGGCTTTCTATTTGCCTGCCCTTATTATAATAAGCAGTAAGCATTCCAAAAATCCATGGATCATACTCAGTGGGTGGAAGGGAAATCATCTTTCGGCTTATATTTTCTATAAAAAGCAGATAAAAAAAATAACTTCTCAAACTTAGAATTTTTTGCCCTCCAAGGTGGATTTGCAGCGTCTCGCTTCTCAAAAACGGGAAAAATATACCTGAAAATCAAAAATGAAAAAGGTTTATTCTAAAAATTTTCCGTTCCGTTTTCCGGTTAATTGCCCGTTTTGAATGGTTAGCGTGCCGTTCACGATAAGCGTTTTGATTCCCTCCGACAGCCGGTGCGGATCGCCGTAGGTGCTGTGCTCTTTTGTCTCGTTCGGGGAAAACACAGTCACATCGGCAGCGTTTCCTTTTTTCAGGATGCCGCGTCCGTCCAGACGGAATTGTTTTGCCGCCAGCGAGGTCATTTTTCGAATCATTTCCGGCAGAGGAACGGTTTGTCCGTCGAGCGAAGCGCGCAGTAACTTGGTGAAGCTACCGTAGGCGCGGGGGTGCGGGTGGTCTTTACTCAGGACTCCGTCCGGCGCGCGCAGCGACGCGTCGCACCCGATCATGACCCACGGCTGCGCTAGAATCCGCCACATATTTTCTTCGCACATACCGAAGAAAATGCCGCCGGTGCGCAGTTCGTCTTTTTCAATGACGTGTAGCAGGGCATCGACTGGATCCATGCCGAGTTGTTTGGCGACGTCATCTAAAACCATACCTTGCAAGGTATGGTTGTCCGGATGTTCGGTTGAGCCGATCATCACCGTGCTGAAGCCGAACTCGCCGCGCTCCTCGAGCATTTCATCCCGGATTTGTTTCCGGACCTTGGAATCGGCCAGCCTCGCCAAGACCGCCGCCTTGCCGTCGTAGAGCGCCCAGTCCGGCAGAATAATGTCGAGGTCGGTCTGCGCGGCAGTATAGGGGTAGCGGTCGGCGGCGACCTCGATCCCTTCGGCGCGCGCGGCTTCAATTTTTTCGAGCGCGGCATCAATCTTATGCCAGTTGGCTTTGCCGGAGGTTTTCAGATGGGAAACCTGAACCCGCACGCCGCCCTTGCGGCCGATGTCGAGCGCTTCCTCAATGGCTTCGAGCAGGTTTTTCCCCTCACTGCGCATATGGGAGGTGTAGATTTTTTCTTTTGCCGCGCAGACTTTTGCCAACGCGACGATTTCCTCCTGCGGCACAGCCGAGGCGGGGGGATAGATCAGGCCGGTGCTCATTCCGCACCCGCCCTCGTCGAGCGCCTGTTCGAGCGCGCGGCACATCGCCTTCAACTCATCGGGGTTGGCGCCGCGCGGTTCATAGCCGCACACCCCGCGGTGCAGCGTGTTATGGCCGATCAGCAGCGCTTCGTTGACGGCGGGTTTCGCCTGCTCAAACAGTGCGCGATACTCCGCCACCGTGCTCCACGTGCCGGGAAACGGCTTGTCCTGCCAGTCCGACGGCAGCTGCGCGCCGCCGAGACGCGGCGCGGCCGACGCGCCGCAGTTACCGCACACCTCGGTCGTGATTCCTTGAAACACCTTGCTCGGCGCACGCGGATCGATCAGTAGATAGGCATCTGAGTGGGAATGCACATCGATGAAGCCGGGGCAGACCATTTGACCGGTCGCGTCGATGACGGTCTTTGCATCGGCCTGCGACAGATCCCCGATCGCCGCAATCCGCTCGCCGCAAATTCCGATGTCGGCCCGCACCGCCTCCGCGCCCGTCCCGTCGAGCATCTCTCCGTTTCGAATCAGCAGGTCAAAATTCATGGGAGATATGTTAACCACTAATGCACACGAATGAACACTAATCTTCCAATCATTGGAACTTCTCTACATAATCCGCAGTCATGAATATGATTTTCAATGCATCGGCGGGGACGGGCAAGACCTGGCAGGTCACCGAGCTCTATTGCGCGCTGGTGCTCGGGACAGACTCGAAGCACCTCCCGCCGGGGCGGCAGGCGGTGCCGCCCGAAAAAATTCTGCTGATGACTTTTACCGACAACGCCGCCGCCGAGCTGCGCAAGAATGTGTCGAAAAAACTGATCGCGGCCGAAGAGGAAAACGATCTGGCCCGCTCCGTTCTGCGCAAACTGCCGGCCTCGCATATCTCCACCATCCATGCCTTCTGCGCCGGACTGCTTCGCGAGCACGCGCTCGGGCTCGGCCTCTCTCCGACGTTCCAAACCCTGGAAGATGAAGAGCGCGACGCACTGCTCGACGACGCCCTGAAAGCCGAACTTTTCCAAACCTTGGAAAATGATGCGGACTTCCGAGATTTTTGTGGAGGGGTCTCTGTGCTTGGCGACCACGAATACAGCGTGATTAACACCATCCGCTCGCTGCTCGAAAAGGCCGCCTCCCGCGGGCTCGATTTGAGCGATGCTGAAGCCATGCTTCCCAAACCGGAACGGACCGTTGGTCGCGCGGAGTTTCAAAACATCTATGATCGGCTGGCCGTCATCGACTCGGAGCGCGGACTGCCCGCCAAGGCCGCAAAAAATTTCCAAACATTGGAACTTTTGCTTCAGGATTTTCCAATGATTGGAAAAATCGGTGAGCTCACCAAGTTTACCGGCAACGAGATGAAGCCCATTTCCGACGAGCTGGCGGAGCTGAAAGAGCAATTTTTGACCGAAACGCTGTATGCGGAAAATATCTCAACGTTCCGGGCTTTTGCTCGTTGTCTGGCGCGTTGTGCGCTCCGGTTTGCCGAAGCCAAACGGTCGCGCGACTGCGTCGACTTTGGCGATCAGCTGCTGCTCGCGCGCGACCTGCTCAAAAACAATCCACTTGGTGCACCGCCGTTTGAATGGATTATTGTCGATGAGGTGCAGGACACCTCGCGCGTGCAGTGCGAGGTGGTCGAAGCGCTTTGGGCTTCGCAAACCAACCTGGTGGTTTGCGGTGACAAAAAACAGTCCATCTACGCCTGGCGCAGTGCTGATCCCGATGTGATGCCCGACCTCGAAAAAGCGATGGAGCCGCGCGGGGAATATAAACAGATCCCGCTCGTTACCAGCTATCGCAGTAAGGATCGCGTGATCGAGGCGGTCAATGAACTGTTCGGCGGGATTTATGAATCCTACGATGCGCTGGAGCCGCGCGCCGCCCTGACGGATGAAAAGCCGTGTGTGGAGTTTTTGGAAGCCGACAACGAAGACCAGGGCAGTGACGAAGAGATGGCGGCGGTCGCGCGCCGCATCCGGCTTTTGGTGAACGGCGGAGAGGATTGGCGTCCGAAATTTGGATACGACAATAAGACCAAAGATTTTTTGGAAGGTCAGTCGTTCGATTATGGCGACATTTTGATTCTGCTGAAGCGCTCGACACATCAGGCCGCGCTCGAAAAGGCGCTGCGCGACGCAGGCATTCCCTACAGTAGTGGCGGCAAAGGCAAGGCGTTGTTTGAACAGCAGGAGGTGCGCGATCTGCTCCTGTTTTTACAGGTGATGACTCAGCCGCAAAACGATCTGGCGCTGGTCGGTTTCCTGCGCTCGCCGTTTGCCAACTTGCCGGACGAAACAATCGTTCAGCTTGGATGGGACGGCGAAACATTTGATCGCGAAATTCTGCGAAAACAGTTTTTCGAAACCGCATCTATTGTAGGACAAGCTTCTCTGTATTCAGAGAGCGTGTGTGAGGACACACGCTCCCGAGTACGGGAAGCGCGTCCTACAAGTGCAAGTGAGGCGGCAGAAATGATCCTGCGCTATCGTGCGCAGGTCGGCAGCAAACTGCCGTCGCAGTTGGTGCGCGAGATTGCACGCGAAACGGCGTTCGACGCGCATCTAGCGGGGCAGCCCGGCGGCGAACAGAAGCTGGCTAATTTTAAAAAAGCGCTCGACTGGATCCGCGCCGCTGAGCGCGGCGGGCAGGTGCTGGCCGGCGATGTGGTGCGGCGCTTCGAGCGGGCGATTCAAACCCCGCCGAAGAGCGGCGCGGCCGAGGCGCTGCTACCCAGTCCGGAGCAGGATTCGGCGACCATCATGACCGTGCACGGCGCGAAGGGGCTGACCCAGCGCGTCTGTTTTGTGCCGGACATCAGCTTTGGCGATGTCAACGAACCGGGCTTCGCGATGTTCTCGCCGCAGGGTTCTTTAGAAATGAATATCTCCGATCTGACCGGCGGCAAGGTGGCCAGTCCCGGATGGAAAGCAGCGCGCGAGGCGGATAAAGCGGTGCGGGACGCTGAATCGACCAATGTCTTTTATGTCGCCATGACCCGCGCCCGCGATCTGGTTGTCGTTTCCGGCGCGGGGACGCAGCGCGTCGGCGGCTGGATGAAATTGGGTGAGCCGTTCTTTAAAGGTGCTTCTGATGAAATTTTGTGTCGTAGAACGTTTTCAGAAATGCCGGAGATCGGAGATCAGAGGTCGGAGGGCAGAGATCAGAGGTCAGAGGTCAGAGATCAGGGGCCAGAGGTCAGTTATATTTCGCTGAAAGTTCCGGCGGGAGTTGCAAGAAAACCTGTAACGAGTCTGGTTGAACATCTAAAGCCTAAGGCCCAAGGCCTAAAGCCTGCCAACGACCGCCGGGCGTTCGGAACGCTGGGCCATGCGGTGCTTGAGGAGCTGGCGAAAAACAACTGGGCGGGAAACATTCCGGAGTTGCTGCGATTGTTTGGCGCCAATGAGTACGAGGGGCTTGAAGAACAACTGGAAGCGGCCCGCGAGGTGCTGGCTAAGGAAACCGCCGGAGCGGAGCTGCTGTTTGCTGAACATCCGTTTGTGCTGAAGCGCGGCGATCTGATTCTTGACGGCACGATTGATTTGCTGGCGCAATTTAACGCCGCCGGCGTCACAAGTTCCAGCCAGCTGAAGATTCTGGACTACAAGTTTTCAGACGAATCGCCGGAGGCGGCATTGGAAACCTACGGCCCGCAGCTCGCGGCCTACAAAGAGGCGGTCGAAGCGCTTCATCCCGGCGAGCAGGTTTCCGCCGCGCTGGTGCTGATTGGTGCAGCCGTGCGGGTTATTTCTTTGCGCGGCTGATGTCGTGCAGGTAGGCGGCGATCCCGTCGGCGATGCCGCGCGCGATTTTATCCTGTCCGCTTTTGCTGAGCACAAACCGTTCTTCTTTGGGATTGGTGATAAAAGCCATTTCGACGAGCGCGGCGGGGCAGGGCGCTTCGCGCAATACCTGAAAGCGGGCGCGCTTTACGCCGCGGTCATTCTGGCTGGTGCTTTTGACGAGATACTGCTGGATGCGGGTGCCGAGCGCCTGATTGGCGAGATCGAATTTGTTGCCGGGATGAGAGGTGGCTGAAGGAGTTCCTTTGCCGTAGCTGTGGGTGCTGTAGTGCTGCGGCAGGGCGAGAATGAATGTTCCGGCGCCTTCGGCGGTTGTGCCGGCCGAGTCGGCGTGGAGGCTCACAAAGACATCCGCGTTGCGGCGCGCGGCGATTTTGCCGCGTTCGGTCAGGCTGAGGTTGCGGTCGTCTTCGCGCGTCAGATAGACGGTGATTCCGCGCGCCTGCAGCAGGTTGCGCACCCGGTTGGCGATGTTTTTGGTGAGCAGTTTTTCGTGGATCTTGCGCGGGCTGGTGGCGCCCGTATCGGAGCCGCCGTGACCGGGGTCGAGCACGACGACGCGGCTGCCGGCGTTTTTCAAGAAGGCGTAGGGACGCACAGACGGCTCAACGGTCTTGGCGAAATCGGGATCTTTCAACGCCCACTGCCAGCCGATCTTGCGGACGGGATTGTTCAGCCACACCAATGCACCGTTAATCCAGCAGCGGCGGCTGTCGGTTTCAAACTCCAGCGTGTGCCATTTGTTTTTGAGCTGAATGCGATCTTTTCCGGTTTGCGAAATCTGCATGCCGTAGTAGGGGGCAATGTTGTTGAGCGGCACATACACTTCTCCGCGGGAGCTGATGGTGCGTATGTCGCTCAGGGCAGACCCGGCGGCGAGGAGGAGGGTGGCACCGAGCGCCAGAGCTGTGAGTTTTCTCGTTCCCATGAAGTTCCTTTTACGCGCAACAAAAAAGCATGTATAGTTCGCTTAATGTCTAGCATGGAAAATTATATGGGGCGAGATTTATATCTTTTACAGCGCCGGGAAACCGGTGGGCTTTTGGCTGTTTGTCTCTTGCTGCTGACCGGTTGCGGCAACATGCCGGAGGCGGAAACCTTTTCTGTGATGACCTATAATGTGCGCCAGTACGCACGGATGGACCGCGATGGCGGCGGCGAGGCCGACGACGCTAAACCCAAGGAGGCGCGCGAAGCGGTTATTCAGCTGATTGCCGCCGCACGGCCCGATGTACTCGCCCTGCAGGAAATGGGCGATGAAATCGCCTTTTCGCATTTCCAGGATGCTTTGCGGGAGGCCGGACTGAATTATCCCTATGCCGAGCTGCTTCAGCGCGGACAGGTCGAAGTGAACCTCGCCGTGCTCAGCCGGTTCCCGATCGTTTCCGTCCAGCACCGCACCAACGATTGGTACCGCATCGGCTCCGCTAAAGTTCCGGTGGCGCGCGGTTTTATCGATGTGGATATTCAGGTCAGTCCGACCTACCGCTTCCGCCTGATGAACGCGCACCTCAAGTCCAAGGTGTACAGCCCGCTCGGGCAGACCGAAATGCGCCGAAACGAGGCGCGCCTGCTCAATAAAGCCGTGCGCGACATCCTCGAAGAAACCCCGGAGGTCAACCTGCTGGTGGTCGGCGATATGAACGACGACTATGCTTCCGCCCCCCTGCGCGAAGTCGCCGGCCGCCGCGGCGGCGAATTGATTGATCTGCGCCCGCTCGACTCCGCCGGCGACGCCTGGACCTGTTTTCACGCACCCACCGACAGCCACAGCCGCTTCGACTATCTTTTCGTTAATGAAGGCATGAAACCCGAAGTGATCGAAGAGCGCACCCGTGTTGTTCGCGACCCACTCACCTATAAAGCCTCCGACCATCGTCCCGTCATCGGCGTTTTCCGTTCGGCGGACTGATTTTAACGCCGATGGCGTCATGAATTCCAAGCTTTGGAAGCCGATTGCATCGGCGCGCACAAATTTCTCAAAACACTGGAAGAAATGACGGGGGTCGGCCTCCAACCATCGGAAAAGAACCGTATTGTTGTCGTCTTTTTGTTGCAGGGAGCGGGCCATCGTCTACAATCCCCGTTCTGTATTTTTAAATCGATTGGAGAGCGTTATGGCTGAAGAACTGCAACCGTTACTGGATCAGATCCGCAAAGAGGGAATTGAAAAGGCCGAAACCGAGGCCGCCGAGATTCTTTCGAAGGCCAAAGAAAAAGCCGCGCAGATGGTGCGCGAGGCCGAGGCGAAAGCCAAAGAGCTGCTGGCAAAAGCCGAAACCGATTCTGAGGTCTTCACGCGGCGCAGCATTGCCACGCTCGAACAGTCGGCGCGCGATGTGCTCATTACCGTTGGTCAGGGGATCGAAAACATTCTTTCCGAAATCGTCACGGCCTCCGTCGACGAAGTGCTCGGCATTGAGGTGCTCGAAAAAATGATGGTCAGCATGGCGAAATCCTGCGCCGATCAGCATGGCGAGACCCGCATTGAGCTGCTGGTGAGCGAAGCCGATCAGGATGAGCTCGTGAAATTTTTCGCGTCGAAGTACTCCGATAAGATGGTTGAGGGCCTTGAGCTCCACGTGGACAACGAAATCCTTAAAGGCTTCAAGGTGAGTTTCGCGGACGATCATGTTTATCTCGACTTTACACAGGAGGCCATCGCCGAGGCGTTGAGCGCCTTCCTTCGCCCCAAACTGGCTGATATTGTCGGCCGTGTCGCAAAAAAGACGGCAGAATAAGAGGGGATGTTCCGATTTTAACGGTTTCAACGAGTTTAACGAATTGAACGATTTCTAATGAGTCACTGGTATCTAGTTTCATCGCTTCCGTATCTGCGCTTTGGCGATAAACCGCCGATGAGCGCGAAGGCGTTTCGCGCCGCCTGCGTGGGCTGGGTGGCGGATGATGAACGGGTCGTGATCGATGCGGCTCTCGAAAACCGCGAGCCGGAAGCGGGCGTCTCGCCTGCGGAGCTGTGGTGGAACGGGGAAGTGCAGCTGCGCGATGCGGTCGTGCGGGTGCGCGCTAAAAACCGCGGCACCGATGCCTCCCGCTTTATCCAGCCGCACGACGGCTTTAGCGTTACCATTGAAAAAATGGTGACCGATGCCTTTACCCGCCCTGATCCGATGGAACAAGAGATGGAGCTCGACCGCGCACGCTGGAGCCTGGTTGACGAGCTGGCCGTTGGGGACCTGTTCGGGTTCGCCGCCGTGCTGGCGTTTGCCGTCAAAGTCCGCATCGCAGAGCGCTGGGCGGGCCTAGATGAAGAGGCCGGAAAAGAAAAAGTTGAAGAATTGATTTTAACCGCAACCGCGGAAAATCCTGAAACAGGAATAGAAGTATGAATCTAGGCAAAATTGTTGGAGTAAACGGAAACCTGCTGACGGTGGCGTTTGAGAACCCCGTCATTCAGAACGAAGTGGGTTTCGCAAAATTGGGCGACATTCAGCTGAAGGCGGAGGTCATTCGCATTCGCGACCGCAATGCGGAGCTGCAGGTGTTTGAGGATACCACCGGTCTGCGGATTGGTGATCAGGTAGAGTTTTCCGGAGCCCTGCTTTCGGTGGAACTCGGACCGGGCCTGCTCACGCAGGTATTCGACGGCCTTCAAAATCCGCTGCCGGCACTGGCCGAAGAGTGCGGGTTTTTTCTGCAGCGCGGTAAATATCTCGATCCGCTTCCGCGCGACGCCAAATGGGCGTTTACACCGATTGCTAAAGCTGGCGACACTGTCGTTGCCGGCGATGCGGTTGGTCAGGTTCCCGAAGGAATTTTTGATCACAAAATCATGGTTCCATTCCGGCTGCACGGCCGCCTGACTGTCAAATCGGTTGAAGCCGCCGGCGAGTATACGGTGGAACAGGTAGTCGCTGTGGTCACCGACGATAAAGGCCGCGATCACGATGTGAAACTGATGCAGGTCTGGCCGGTGAAAATGCCGATCAAGTGCTACGCCGAGCGCCTGCGCCCGACCGAGCCGCTGGCTACCTCCCAGCGCATCGTCGACACCTTCTTCCCCGTCGCCCGCGGTGGAACCTACTGCATTCCCGGTCCTTTCGGTGCCGGCAAAACCGTGCTCCAGCAGATCACCAGCCGCCACGCCGATGTCGATATCGTGATCATCGCCGCCTGCGGCGAGCGCGCCGGTGAGGTGGTGGAAACGCTGCGCGAATTCCCGGAACTGACCGACCCGAAAACGGGCAAGAGTCTGATGGAGCGCACGGTGATCATTTGCAACACCTCTTCCATGCCGGTGGCCGCGCGCGAGGCGTCGGTTTATACCGGGGTGACGCTGGCAGAATACTACCGCCAGATGGGGCTCGATGTGCTGCTGCTCGCCGACTCCACCTCCCGCTGGGCGCAGGCCCTGCGCGAAATGTCCGGGCGCCTTGAAGAGATCCCCGGCGAAGAAGCGTTCCCGGCCTACCTTGAATCCGTGATTGCCGCCTTTTACGAGCGCGGCGGAGTCGTTCGTCTGAATAACGGCGAAACCGGATCGGTCACCATCGGCGGAACGGTTTCTCCGGCCGGCGGTAACTTTGAAGAGCCGGTTACACAGGGAACACTCAAGGTGGTCGGCGCATTCCACGGCCTGAGCCGCGCCCGGTCCGACGCGCGGCGCTACCCCGCCATCGACCCGCTCGAAAGCTGGAGCAAATACAAGAGCGTAGTGGATGAAGAGGAGCTGGCGCAGGCGCGCCGTTTCCTGCGCGAAGGCAGCGAGGTCGGCCAGATGATGAAAGTGGTCGGTGAAGAGGGGACCTCAATCGAAGATTTCATGGGTTACCTGAAGGGGGAATACCTCGATGACGTTTATCTTCAGCAGAACGCGTTTAACGATGTCGATGCCGCGACGCCGGTCGACCGTCAAAAACACGTTTTCGGTTTCATCGCCCGCCTGCTCAAAACCAAGCTGAAATTTGAGGACAAAGATGCTGCGCGCGGCTTCTTCCAGAAGCTCACTCAGGCGACCCGCGACTGGAACCAGATCGCGTTCGACTCGGACGAATTTAAAAAACAGGAAGAACAACTCGATCACCAGATCGCGGAGGTTGCGGATTATGCATAAAGTTTATCATCGTATTGAACAGATCGCGGGGAACGTGATAGTGGTCACCGCCGAGGACGTCATCTATGGCGAGCTGGCTCGGGTGGAGTCGGACTTCGGCGCCTCGCTGGCGCAGGTTATTCGATTGGAAAACAGTCGGGTTTATTTGCAGGTTTTCGCCGGCGGACGCGGAATTTCGACCGACGCGAAAGTCCGCTTCCTCGGCAACACCATGCAGATACCGTTTTCGGAAAATCTGATGGGCCGGGTGTTCACCGGGTCCGGCGTGCCGCGCGACAACGGGCCGGTCATTACCGAAAACCTGATTCCGATCGGCGGGCCGTCGGTCAATCCGGCTAAACGCATTATTCCGCGCAATATGGTGCGCACCGGCATTCCGATGATCGACGTGTTTAACACGCTGGTCGAATCGCAGAAGCTGCCGATTTTCTCGGTCGCCGGGGAACCCTACAACGAACTGCTCGCCCGCATTGCGCTGCAGGCCGAAGTGGATATCATCATTCTTGGCGGCATGGGTCTCAAGCACGACGACTATCTCTACTTCCGCGATTACCTTGAAGAAAACGGTGCGCTGTCGCGCTCGGTTCTCTATGTGCATACCGCCGCCGACCCGACCGTGGAATGTATGCTCGTGCCCGATATCGCACTCGCCACGGCTGAGCAGTTCGCCTTGCAGGACAAGCGCGTGCTGGTGCTGCTGACCGACATGACCAACTTTGCCGACGCCATGAAGGAAGTGGCTATCACCATGGAGCAGATTCCGTCCAACCGCGGCTATCCCGGCGATCTCTACTCGCAGCTCGCTTCGCGCTACGAAAAAGCAGTCGACTTCGAAGGCTCCGGCTCCATCACCATTCTGGCCGTGACCACCATGCCAGGCGACGACGTGACCCACCCGGTGCCGGATAACACCGGGTACATTACCGAAGGGCAGTTCTATCTTAAGAACGGCCGCATCGAGCCGTTCGGATCGCTCTCCCGTCTGAAACAGCAGGTCAACGGAACCACCCGCGACGACCATCGCACCATCATGGACACCATGATTCAGCTCTACGCTTCTTATAAGGAAACGCTGGAGAAACAGTCGATGGGCTTCCGGATGAGTGGCTGGGACAGCAAACTGCTGAAATACGGCGAACGCTTTGAAAACGAAATGATGGCGCTGTCTGTCAACATCCCGCTCGAAGAAGCCCTCGACCGAGGCTGGGCCATTCTGGCCGACTGCTTCGAGCCGCAGGAAACCGGAATTGCATCGAAATTGACCGACGCATTCTGGCCGAAGAGTGTTTAACCGCGAATGGACGCTAATGAACGCGAATAATCAAAGGTGGAAAAGATTCCCCTCCATGGGAGGGGTACCCGAAGGGCGGGGTGGGTTTAACGACTTCAACGTTTTAACGGCTTTAACGATTTGAACAATAAATCATGGCAAAGATCAAATATACGAAGAATGAGCTGAAGACGCAGCGCGACTCGCTGACGCGCTTTACGCGCTATCTGCCGACGCTGATGCTCAAAAAGCAGCAGCTGCAGATGGAACTGCGCGGACTCGAAGCTCAGATCGAAGCCAAGCGCGGCGAAGAGGATGCTGCGCGCGCCGACCTCGCCGCCTGGGTGAAGCTGTTCGCCGAGTCGTTCGATTTCACGCCGTATATTCAGGTTGCCGAAATTGAGCGCTCCAGCGGCAACATCGCCGGGGTCAACATTCCAATCTTCGGAAGCATCTCGTTTGTTGAAGAGACGCCTGATCTGTTTGAAACCGCCGCCTGGGTGGACAGTGGAATTGAAATGCTCCGTCAGCTCATCAGCTTGCGTGTCGAGCGACAGATTATCGAAGAGCAGCACAGGTTGCTGTTGGCTGAGCTGCGCACCACCTCCCAGCGCGTCAACCTTTTCGAAAAAGTGAAGATTCCGGAATGCAAAGAGAAGATCCGCATGATCCGGATCTTCATGGGCGACCAGCAAACCGCCGCCGTCGCCCGTTCCAAGATTGCCAAGCGCAAAAGCGCCGAGAAAGTGACCGCCGCATGATCGTCAAAATGAAAAAACTGACGCTGATTTGCACCCGTGCTTCGCGCGAGATGACGCTCGATGCGTTGCGCGATCTGGGTGCGGTTCATCTGCAGCATGTGACATCGCCGGAGGGCGAGGGGCTCGATCAAGCCCGCAATCATTTTTCCTATCTGCAGCGCGCGCTCGAAGTGCTGCCGAGGCATGTGCATGCCGCGCCATCCGGAAAATCCGCACACGATGCGGTGGATGAATTGTGGAAGCTGATTCACCGCAAACAGGCGCTGACTGAAAAAATCGAACTGCTCGAAATCGAACGCAAACGCTATGAACTGTTCGGTGCGTTTGATGTCGACGATGTTCTCGCTTTGCAGGAGCAGGGCGTGCAGGTGAAATTGCTGACCGCTCCGATCAAGCAGATTCCTGAGCAGCCTGACGGGGCGACGCTGGTTGAGCTGGGCCGCGACCGCACCTCGGCATATTTCGCGCTGATCAGCCGCGAACCGGTCGATATTGAGGCTGAAGAGCTTCCGCTGCCGGAATGTTCCGCTGAAGGGATGACCCGGCACATCGAAGGCCTTCAGAAAGAACTGGCCGAAGTGGAAGAAGGATTTGCCGCATACATTGGTGATCGCGCCGCGGTGGCCGCTATTGCCGGAGAAGCCGAGGATCATGTGGTCTGGCTTGAAGCCCGCAACGGGATGGGCAAAGAAGAGGCCGTTACTTATCTTAAGGGATTTTTACCGGCCGATCACGAAAAGGAACTGCGTGCCGCCGCTGAAAAGCGGGGCTGGGCCGTGCTGGTCGAAGAGCCGACCGCCGACGATCCCGTGCCGACCCTCCTGCGCAATCCAAAGTGGGTCAAACCGGTTAAGGCCGTACTGGATCTTATTGATGTTGTGCCCGGCTATAAGGAACTCGATGTGAGCGCTTTGTTCCTGATTTTCTTAAGCATCTTCTTTGCCTTCATTATCGGCGATGCCGGGTATGGGATTTTGTTTGCGGGGGTAACGTTATTTGGAAAGTTTAAAACCAAAGACAAACCGGCGGCGCAGCCGGGATTAAACCTGATGCTGATTATGAGCACGGCGACGATTGTTTTCGGGGCATTATCCGGAAATTATTTTGGCATTCCAATTGAGAGTCTGCCTCCGTTTCTAAACGTTCTGACGAACTCCTATATGACGGGATGGAACGGCGCGAAATGGGATTCAGATTTGGCCGCCAATCATATTATGTTCATCTGCTTCTCGATTGCGGTGATCCATCTGTCGATTGCTCATTTGTGGAATATTGTCCGGAAAATCAATTCGGGCGCGGCCTTTGTGGATTTCGGTTGGTTGCTGTGCACATGGGCACTCTACATGATTGTGCTGGAGCTCGTGATTGATGTGACTCTGTATCCATTGATTCAAACAGTTAAAATTCCTCTGCTTGGAGCGGGTGTTCTTTCTGTAGCTGTCGGACTGCTTTTAATGAAATCCTACATCGGAATCATTACGCTGTTTTTGGATGTGATCAGCAACTTTGTGGACATCATCTCCTATATTCGTCTTTATGCCGTAGGCGCCGCATCGCTTGCTGTCGCACAGGCCTTCAATGAAATGGCGATCGGTGTTGGCTTCCATGGATTGGCCGCGCTGGGGGCCGCACTGATTCTTTTTGCCGGACACGGACTCAATATCATTCTAGGTGCGATGGGTGTGATGGTGCATGGAATCCGGCTGAACACACTCGAATTTTCCGGTCATGCGGGGGTTGAATGGGCCGGAATCCACTACAACCCGTTCAAGAAAAAAACAAGCAACCTTTAACGAATCGACTAATTAGGAGGAACAACAATGGACGCATCATTAGCAACTGCACTGATCAAACTGGGCGGAGTAGCCGCCTTCTCGTTTGCCGCGATCGGCTCGGCCATCGGAACTGGAACCGCCGGTATGGCCGGAATTGGAGCCTGGAAAAAATGTTTTGCACAAAATAAGCCAGCACCCTTTATTCTGCTGGTTTTCATCGGGGCTCCGCTCTCGCAGACCATCTACGGACTGCTCATGCTGATTAACTTTAACAAGATCGCAAATTCGATTGCCACTGATCCTTCTGTGGCGGCTCTTTGGCCTGCCGTTTTGGGTGCGGGAATCATAGGCGGAATCGCGGTTGGTGTATCGGCCTGGTATCAAGGCAAGACTTCAGCTGCAGCCAATGACACCATTGCAGAAACCGGACAGGGGCTCACCAACTGTATTATCTCCATCGGGATTGTGGAAACCGTCGCGCTGTTCGTGACCTTCCTCGTCGGCATGGCGTTTAAGTAAGCTTCCAAGCATTGGGAAAAACGGGTTCGATTTTTCCAGACATTGGAAACGTTAATCAGTAGTTTTTCCGAACCTTGGAACATTTCGCGTTTATTCGCGTCCATTCGCGGTTAAAGTTTCCATGAATTGGAAAATGGACAGGCTATGAATTTAGAAGAGCTCAATCAGATTAAGGAAGCGGCGCTGGCGGAAGCCAACGGCGCGGCCGATGCCGCCGCCCTCGAAGAGGTGCGCATTAAGTATCTCAGCCGCAAAGGGTTGCTGACCGATGTGATGGCGCAGCTCAAAGATGTGCCGAACGAGGAAAAACCGCTGTTCGGTAAAGGCGCCAACGAGCTCAAGCAGGAACTGACTGCGCTGATTAAAGAGCGTCAGGAATCGCTTTCCGACGGCCCGAAAAAGGGCGGCGCGTTTGATCCGACCCTTCCGGGGCAGTGGCCCGCACTTGGTTCCGAGCATCCAATCAGCAAAGTGACCGCCCGCATCACGGAGATCTTCCAGACGCTCGGCTTCACCGTCGCCGACGGCCCGGATGTGGAAACCGTCTGGAACAACTTTGACGCGCTCAACACGCCGGCCGATCATCCGTCGCGCGACGAGCAGGACACGTTTTATCTAAACAGCGGCGAGCTGCTGCGCTGCCACACCTCGCCGGTGCAGGTGCGCTACATGGAAAGCCACACCCCGCCGATCCGCATCATCGCGCCCGGTCGCTGCTACCGCCGCGACACGCCGGACGCCACCCACAGCGCCAACTTCCATCAGGTGGAGGGGCTCTTTGTAGCCGAAGATGTTTCGATGGCCGACCTCAAAGGGACGCTGGCCTACTTCGCCAAGCAGTTCCTCGGCGAGGATGTTAAAATCCGTTTCCGTCCGCACTTTTTTCCCTTTACGGAGCCGAGTTTCGAAGTGGATTTCTTTTTTGAGGTTGGCGGCAAAGCGCGCTGGATCGAAATTCTCGGCGCGGGCATGGTCGACCCCGAAGTATTCAAGAAGGTCGGTTACGACCCCGAAAAAGTCACCGGCTTCGCCTTCGGCATGGGCATCGAACGCCTCGCCATGATCATGTACGGCATCAAAGACATCCGCAACCTCTACGAAAACGACGTGCGGTTCCTCTCCCAGTTCTAAGTCGGGCAGGGCTCGGGCTGTGACGGTTAGCCCGCCCGTCAGAACGTTGAACTCCCTTGTTCCCTTCTTCTGTTTCTATCCGTATACTCCGCCTTCATATGAATGCGATGGATCAGAATCTTTCAACCGAAGTGCTCCGCTGGCAGGAAAAGCTGTTTCAGCGTTCTGTCCGACGTCAGGCCCGCCTGCGCAAAGTTAAACAACTGTTGGGCATCACCTCGAACCAGACCTGTCTGGAGGTTACATCCGGCGACGGAATTATCAGCCAGCAGCTCCGGCTTGACGGCGGAACCTGGACCACGCTGGTGACCACTCACGATGCGCAGGCCGCGCTGGCTTATTTTATTAAGCCGGAGGTGCAGGTTCTGGACGGGAACACCATCAATGCGCCCGACCATAGTTTTGATGCGGTGGTGATTGTCGACGCCCTCGAGCGCATTCGGGATGATCACGCGTTCATCAAGGAGTGTCACCGGGTGTTGAAAACCGATGGCCGGCTGATTGTCACGGCGGCGCGCAAAATGCCGTTTGCTCTCGGCGGCGGCCCACTGCGCGCTCTGCTCGGGCAGTCCTGGAAGCGCCGGGGTCTGGAGCGGGCCGGCTATACCGCGCATGAGTTTTTTAATGTGCTCAAAGACGGTTTTGATGTGCCGGAAACGGCTTCTTATTCATCCTGTTGCGTGGAAGTGCCCGGTCTGATGTGCGAGGCGGCGGCTAACAAGATGGCGGGCGGCCCTTACAACATGCCGCCTGCCAATGCGGATACTGAGCATTTCTACCATTATACTAGGCTTTGCGCATTCGGAACGCTGCTTTGGCCGCTCATGTGGTTGCTCTCAAAAATTGAAAAGGTTCTGATTTTTATCGTCCCCGGCCACAACATGGTGGCCAAAACCAAGCGCCGCGTCTGGCGCGAGCGCCGGACTCCCATCCTGCTTGACGGCCGCTCCATCGCCGAAGCTGCCCTCAACACCAAGATCGGCACCGCCGCACCATTCTAAGAGCAGAGCAATGGATTTTTGGAGATTTGGATGATTGGAAATGCAGCTGCGATTCATGATCGCGGATCTGGAGAATGTTATGAATTCCCATGAAGTGGACTATGAAATTCTAGGTGACGATCTTCAGGTGGTGGAGATTGAACTTGATCCCGGCGAAACGGTGATCGCCGAGGCCGGCGCCATGAACTACATGGAGGAGGGCATCACCTTCGAAGCCAAAATGGGTGACGGCTCCAATCCGAGCGAGGGGCTGATGGGCAAGCTGATGAGCGCAGGGAAACGGGCGCTGACCGGCGAATCCCTGTTCATGACGCATTTCACCAACAGCGGCGCGGGCAAAAAGCGTGTTTCCTTTTCTGCGCCGTATCCCGGCAAAATTCAGGCGCTCGACCTGTCGCAAAATGGCGGGCAGTTTGTCTGTCAGAAGGATGCGTTTTTGTGCGCGGCCAAAGGAACCAAAGTCAGCATTGCTTTTACGAAGCGTATGGGGGCCGGATTTTTCGGCGGCGAAGGGTTTATTTTACAGAAACTCGAAGGCGATGGCCTGGCCTTTGTTCACGCCGGCGGAACGATTGTTAAAAAAGAAATCAACGGCGAAGCCCTGAGGGTCGATACCGGCTGTATTGTCGGCTTCAGCGGCGACATCGACTATTCCATTGAGCGGGCGGGCAACATGAAGTCGATGCTGCTCGGCGGTGAAGGCCTGTTCCTCGCCACTCTGCGCGGAACCGGTACGGTTTATCTGCAGAGCCTGCCGTTTTCCCGCCTGTGCGACCGCATCCTCGCCCATGCTCCGCAAGCCGGCGGCAAACGTCAGGGCGAAGGCTCCGTGCTCGGCGTCGTCGGCGACCTGATCGGTGGACGATAATACAGGTGCGGCGCTCCTACGACAAACTGAACCAGTTTTGCAGGATGCCTGATCGGTGGACGATAATACAGGTGCGGCGCTCCCTTCGCGCCCGGAACACCTGAAGCCGTGTTTTTTAACGGACAGTTTTTTTGTGCTTCGCCGGCGATTGCAGTGATTTTCAGGCGAGCCCGTGAGGGCAGGGGTCGCAATTGATAAGGAGGCGGTTATGAAAAATACAGGCTGGTTTTTTTTGCGGATTGATCCTGCTGGCGCTTTGCGACTGCGACTATGATGTTCCGCTGACAGAAGATGCGGCGGTTCCGGTGGATGAGGCTCTGACCGGAGTCTGGCAGAAGTTGCCGGATGAAAGGAATCCGGAGGATCCAATGGCCCGACTGGCGATTCTGCCATTTAGTAAAACGGAATATCTTGTTGTGATGTCACTGGGGGATAATCCCTGCTGTTTCCGGGCCTGTCCACTCCTTTTTGGACGGGATGGAACTGGTTCAGCTCAAATGGCCTGCACCCGATGAGGGCGATGATTGCGAAATCTGCCGTTATTCGCTGGAAGAGGGCATTTTGACCGTTAAAACCCTGAGCAGGGAGGTTGTCAGCCCGAAGATCAAGGATTCTGCGGTGTTGCGCGAAACGTTGCTGGCGAACCGGGACAATCCCGACTTGTTTGAGAAGCCTAACCGCTACCGCAGATTCAAAGACTGATTCTCCCCACCCTTGGAATATGAACATAGACGCGGTGTCCTCACCGCGTTTTCAATAGCTGGAACGCGACGGGACGTCGCGTTTACGTTTTCGAAACCGCAGTTTGCCAGCGCGATTCAATCTCTTTGCGTTTGGCATCATCACTTGTCGGTTCAAATGTTCGGTCGAGGGCCCAGGCTTTTTCGGCGAGACCGGCAAGGCAAGCCGCGCCGAGCGCGGTGGTTTCGATGGTTGTCGGCCGCCGGACCGGAATGCCGAGCAAATCGGCCTGCATCTGCATCAGCAGGTCGCTTTGCGAGGCCCCGCCGTCGACGCGGATTTCTTTAAGCGGCGCGCCGACATCCGCCCCCATCGCGCGCAGGACGTCGGCGGACTGGCAGGTGATCGCTTCGAGCGTGGCGCGGGCAATATGCGCGGCGGTGCTCCCGCAGGTAAGGCCGGTGATGATGCCGCGCGCCTCCGGGTTCCAGTGCGGCGCGCCGAGCCCCGTGAAGGCGGGCACAACGGTGACGCCCCCGCTGTCGGGCACCTGCGCGGCGAGCTCGTTGATTTCCGCTGCGTTTTGAATAATTCCCAGCCCGTCGCGAAGCCACTGGATGGCGGCTCCGGCGGTGAAGACGCTGCCTTCGAGCGCGTATTTAACGGGCTGCCCTTCGAGCTGCCACGCGATGGTGGTGAGCATCCGGTTGCGGCTGATGACCGGTTGCGTGCCGGTCTGCATCAGGATGAAGCAGCCGGTGCCATAGGTGTTTTTGGCCATGCCGGGCTCGGTGCAGCGTTGGCCGAACAGTGCGGCATGCTGATCGCCCGCCATGCCGGTAACCGGTGCGCCGAGAAGCGTGTGTTCAGCGAACAGGCCGCCGGACGGTTTCACCTCTGGTAGAAGCGCGCGCGGGACGCGGAAGAGCTCCAGCAGGGATTTGTCCCACTCGAGCGTGTGAATGTTGAACAGCGAGGTGCGCGAGGCGTTGGTGACGTCGGTGGTGAAAACGCGGCCTTCCGTCAGCTTCCACAGCAGGAAGCTGTCCACCGTGCCGGCGGCCAGCTCGCCGCGCTCGGCGCGTGCTCGCGCGCCGTCCGTGTGATCGAGCAGCCAGGCAATTTTTGCGGCGGAAAAGTAGGGGTTGAGCAGCAGGCCGGTTTTTTCGCGAATAATATGTTCGCAGCCATCGGCCTTGAGCTGCTCGATGGTTGGGGCGGTGCGGCGGTCCTGCCAGACGATGGCGTTGTGTAGCGGTTCGCCGGTGGTGCGGTCCCATAAAATGACGGTTTCGCGCTGGTTGGTGATGCCGATGGCGTCCGGCGCGGTAACGCTGGCCTGCCGGAGCGCGTCGCGGGCGGTTTCGATCTGTGAGGCCCAAAGATCGGAAGGATTGTGCTCGACCCAGCCGGGCCGGGGATAGATCTGTTTAAACTCCTGCTGGGCGGAGCTGAGGATTTTTCCGCTTTTGTCAAAAAGGATGCTGCGCGAGCTGCTAGTTCCCTGATCGAGCGCTAGGATGGTTCCCATTGGTTTCCTCCGTTTGGGGGCAGTGTACAAGGCATGGCCGGAATGTGCAGTTAAAAGATTTGACACCTTGGAGCGAATTGGTAGGGTGTTCCGCTCTTTTAGGATTTTAGTGGAGATTTGAACAATGAAACGTACATGGCAACCGTCGAAAATTAAACGCGCCCGTAAGCACGGCTTCCGCAAACGCATGCTGACTGCTGATGGCCGCGCCATTCTGAAACGCCGCCGCCAGAAAGGCCGCAAACGCCTGACTGTCGCCGACGCGTAAGGTGGTTAACCGGAGGACCCCGGTGTCTGGAAACACGCTTTCCAAAAAACAACGCATAATTAAAGCCTCTCTTTTTAGGGAGGCTTTTGCGCAGAGAAGGAGCTTTGTCGGGCGCTTTATGGTGCTTTGGCTTCGCGAAGGCGAGGGCGCCGCACTCCGGCTTGGGGTGGTCACCAGTAAAAAGGTGAGCAACCGCGCTGTTGATCGCAACCGCGCCCGCCGCGTTTTACGCGACATCTTTCGCCGCCACCGCGCTGAATTCGATGGAGCAGTTGACGTGGTCATCATCGGTCGTCGCAATATTCTGGATGCTCCCTATGAAGAAGTAGAGGCCGAGCTGCTGCGGCTGGCCCGTAACGCGGGGATTCTAAAATGATCCGCCGGTTCGTTATTTGGCTGGTCCGCCGATATCAGGGCGTTTCGCGCTGTTTCCCTGCCCGCTGCCGGTTCTATCCAACTTGTTCAGATTATACGATTGAAGCTGTGCAGAAGCATGGCATAGTAGCCGGTCTTTGGCTCAGCCTGAGGCGGATTTGCCGCTGTCATCGGTGGAATCCGGGAGGGGTTGACCCCGTGCCGGAAGCCAGACGCCGGAAGCCAGACGTCGGATTGAACGACGTTAACGAACAAAGTGATTTAACGAGCCCGAAGGGCGATTGAACGAGCCCCGTGGAATAGAGGAAACAAAACAAGAGAAATGTTTTGAAATGCAGGTTTGGTGCTGAACGTGCCAATGTGTGCTGCACGACTTATTCCACAGGGCGTTTTAATGATTTAACGATAGGACCTGCTATGAAGAAAAATGATTTTATAATCGTCGGAATCCTTGTGGTTTTGATGTTCGGCTGGATGAAGTATTACCCGGCGCTCGAAAAGAAGTATTTCCCGAAGCCGGAACAGCCGGTTGAACAGACCGCGCCTGCCGAGGACGCAGAGGTTGTCGCGCCAGTCCTGAGTGAACCGGTTGATGCCGTTGTGGAAAAAGCCGCTGAAGCGGCTGCGGAAGCGGTTGCGGAAGTGGCTGCCGTTGAAATGCCAGACGTCCCCGAAGCGTTTCAGACCCTTTCTAACGAAACCATCGAGCTGACCCTTTCGTCATACGGCGGGGCCGTGGTTTCTGCGGTGCTCAAAGACTATCCCGAACGCAACACCGACGA
>JACKQG010000674.1_pt1 | contig 49070 bp, 35 predicted proteins | sample 8237621 | NCBI WGS metagenome assembly JACKQG01 (sample SAMN15677084, study PRJNA649215) | marine metagenome | biome: marine; feature: Black Sea; material: saline water; isolation source: suspended particulate matter (SPM) from the Black Sea western gyre | collected 2013-06-09/2013-06-10 | depth... | reverse complement strand
TGGCGAAACCTGGTCCAACGCGCGAGTCAAGTGCAAGATTTCTGACGATGGTGCCGAAACCTGGTCGGATTCGTTCATGCTCAACTTTGAAGAGGGAACCATGGTTCGAGGCCAGCCCATCGTCCTCAGCAACGGTGATTATCTCCTGCCCATGTACTACGAAACCGGAGATGACAGGGAGAAGACAGCCTCTACTACTTGTTCCTATTTCATGCGTTACAATCCCAAGACGAAGGTATGGACCGAAACCAACCGGATTAAATCGCCCATGGGCAATCTGCAGGCCCAGGTTGTTCAGCTTACCGATGATTATCTCATCGCCTATCTCCGTCGGGGCGGTGATTTCCTTCCTACCGACCACGGCTATACCTTACGCTCCGAATCCACTGACGGCGGCTACACGTGGACTGACGCCGTTGAGACGAAATTCCTCAATCCCAACTCCGCCGTTGACTTCATCAAGCTGCAGAATGGCCATCTCCTGCTGGTTTACAACGATAATATGAATGATCGTACGCCGCTGACCGTGGCTGTCTCGACGGACAATGACAAAACCTATCCATATCGTCGCAATATTGCGGGCGGCGACAATTCCTTCGCCTATCCCTATGCCATCCAGACCCGTGACGGCAAAATCCACATCGTTTATACTACGAACGGCCGAACGACCATTATGCACGCCGTCTTTGACGAGTTCGCCATTATCGGTTCACCCCCCGAACTCTAATCGACTATCGAGCGTTTATTATAACTTTATGTACTGCATATCTTCAGGAGAATTCTATCTTAAAGCTTTACTCGTATCGTCTTGGTTTTATCAGGCGGAAGGCTTTGGATACCTTCGAGAGTTTTCATCTTGTCTGTACCGAGTTCGCCGACCTTTACAGTGTAAGTGCCTTCCTTAAAGACCTTGGGCCTGAACGAAGTCCCATTAATGCGAAGGGTGTAGATGATTTCATCATTTGACTCGTTAATAACCTGCACGACTGGATTTCTCATACCTCTGGCCTGTATAGTCGGCAGATAAGCCGCGGCCTTCCGGCCATAGTTATCCTCTTGTTTTATGGTCCTGGGCCATCCGGGATATTGCTTTGTATTTGGATTTGTGATATCTACATTTCTGGGCCAGCATTCAGCCGTGATTTCTCTTTTCTTCTTATCGAATTTAACGATACCGAATCCGGCCGCGCGTGTCGTCAGCTTCTGCCCGCCGTTACGCTCCGGACTCGGATTGGCCACAGCTAAGCATGTCACTTTATTTCCAAAACCATCTGAGAATTCTCCGGTATATTCCGGCGCACCAGGTTCGCGGTTCCTGCCCGCCTCAAGCGGACTCCACCATCGCAAATAAAGATTTGCAATTGAGGGCACGCAGAACGAATAGCAAGAGTCGTTCCATTCGTCTATTCCATGGTGAAATATTGTTGCTAAGTGCTGGTCGCCGGCAATATGTATGGCAAAGGCCCTGCGTATCTCGGCGATTGCTTTATTGCGCCCCGTTTGGGGCCAGCCGTTTGAGTCCATATCGGCGTGTAGCCTGTTCCCTGTCTTGCCGTGAATATGAGCGCCGCCACAAAAAATTGTCTGCGACAGTACGGCCTTCATATCCGCGCCGCGCCAGTCGGTTCCCCACTCCCGCAGGAACTTCAACTGACGTTCACCTAATAATACTGCGCCGGGCACATCTGCATCCTTTGGATTATAACTCGGGTCCTCAATATGGTCCGGTCGGTTTGGCACAAGATAAGAAGGAATAAGCCCCTCTGGACCTGACTTGAACTTCCTGTCCTCTATAATGGCAAAGCTTACTCCGCCAACAGTCATGGAGGTATAGTAAACGCCGATACCTCGTTCTATTGGGGTGGGGTCATAAGGGTCGGGCAGGTGGCTGGTTTGTGCCCGTTCGACTTCTTTGACATATTCGACAGGTGCAGCGTACCCGCCGTCATGACCGGCACGAGTATGTGAAAGCCTTCCTCCGTGGCCCCATAAATTGGCCTGGCCGACGTCATGGTCATCGGGTATTGTAATCGTCGGGGTAATGCGAATAATATCGCCGAAGTCTCTGCCGAATTTTAGCCAGTAGGCATAGTGTCTGTTATGGTCATAGACCTGGTCTCCGGAGAAAAACAGAAGGTCCGGCTTGATCTTTTTGAGGTTCTCAACGATATCGACTTTTGGTATGTCTCCGCCGTGGGGTATATATATTGAATTACCTGTAAACGCCGCCACGACGATGGTATTTTTATTAACCGGGTCTTTGCGGATAATACCCGTGTAATAGGCGTTCTTGCCGTGGGCAACACGATATTCAATATCTTTTGTAATGTCCCAGTTCTCAACGCGGAAAACCGCTGTCCAGCCCCTTTCGATAACCTGTGTCTGGGTTATTTGTCTCCAGCTTCCATTCTGTTTGGTTTCAAGCCGGACCGTTCTGTCTTCACCTTCCCGAAGAGGATACAACTGAGCCGTCATCTTCATAATATTGTTGTGAACGGTATAAAGTGCAAAGCAAATAACTTTATCCCTGGATACTTCCGGGACTGTTGGAACTTGAGCATTAGTTATACTAAACAACAAGATAGTAACTATAGCTGCCGTGAACACTCTTGATTTCATAAAGTTCATTTCTGTTCCTTTCCAGAATATATTGCTGTTGCCTTTATTTTAAAAATGCCGGCGATAAATTATCAGTCTTGAATCAGATACGGCTGTTCCGGAAGCTCGCGTATCCAGATATTACGAAAGCACATCGGATTGCCATGATCCTGGAGTCTGATACGTCCCCTCTCGTGAGGGCTGCCATACCGGGCCTTTCTCTTATGTGAAGTGGTTCCCTCGATTTCAAGGTTATTATGAACAACGACACCGTTATGAATCACTGTAATACGGGCCTTGCGAATGCACTTGCCTTCTTCATCGAATAGCGGGCGAAGGAAGCTGATGTCATAATTCTGCCATTCGCCGGCCTTTCGACAGGCGTTCACCATCGGAGGGTTCTGGCCGTATATCGCAGCAGCCTGGCCGTCTGCATATGTCCTGTTGGTTTTGTAGTTATCATTCGTATATGAATCGAGCACCTGGACTTCGTACCTGTCCATAAAGGACACACCGCTGTTGCTGCGCTTCTGATCAGTTATCTTGGGATCAAGGCCCGTAGGTGTACGCCACTCGATATGTAATTGGCAATTGCCGAATTCTTTTTTTGTATGAATTCCCCCCGCCTTTGTTGGTACCTCCATATATTTATTCTCTATTATATTCCATTTTGCTTCCACATCGCTCCTGTCACTTGCCCATTCTGAAAGATCTGTACCGTCAAACAGGACAATTGCATCCGATGGTGGTTGGCCGAATTGTTCGGCAGGTGTAATGACCGGCGGATTCTTGCGCTCCCTGTCATGCACGGCGTACTTCTTAACTTCAATTGCAGCATAGCTGCTTACGCCTAAAAACGTTGCTAATAAAAGCAGGCAAACAACAACCTTAATCACTTTTACTCTCTTTTTCATAATTAAGCTCCTCTGATTCTTCTGTTACTCGAAATTCTCCTCAATTGGTTGCTGTTCGGCAACGTTGCCGAACAGCAGAACGGTATAATACCAGCATCAGCCTCCGAAAACCACTATTTTTTCCCTTTTTTGAATAGTTCAAAAGTACATGATAACAAAAAAATCAGCAAGTCGGCAGACTTGCTGATTTATAATCCCAAGCATTATTGAGCAGTCTAAATGCTCCTGATTCAGCGGTTCATTACCTTTTGACGTATAATATTTTCGAGTTTCTCAATGTCATCACGCAAACGGTGAACTTCATCTCTCAGCATCTCAACCTGGCTTTCCAAACCTTCTTTATGCTCCCTATTCTCTTGAGGCTCAATTCTCTCCGCAAGATGACGTTTCAATTGTTCGGCTTCCGCAGAGATAGCTTCCGCTTTGTCGTGTTTACCGGCCTCTTCCGCCTCTCTGGCAAGAGCGTAAAGGTTCTCGATTTCCCTCTCCATATCATGGGCCTTCTCACGACGAACTGTTTCGTCAATTTCTCTTGCTAACCTGCCGGCTTCTTCGCGGAGTTCGTCTGCCTTGTCTTGATGGCCTTCCCGCTCGGAATTCTCAGTAGCTTCCTTGAGTTCGGCAATTCTGTGGTGCATCTCTTCCAAATGTTTGCCGATTTCTCGATGTTCAATTTCACGTTTCAATGAACGTTCGAGTTTTTCAGCCTCGGTCCACAGTTCTCTGGCATGTTCTTTTTCACCTCGCTCTTCGACTTCTTCAGCCATGCGCCGCAGGTGCGAGATACGTTCATCGGCTTCGCGAAGTTTCCTGTCCTCTATTTCCCTTCTATTTGCTTCAATCTCCTCCGCTATCCTCTCAGCATTTTCGTGAAGTTCGGCTGCCTCGTCGTGATGACCTTTTCGCTCGGCACGCTCGGCGGCCTCTTTGAGTTCGACAATTTTGTGATGCATCTTTTCAATATGCTCGGCCATCTCCATTTCTTCGAATCCGCGCTCTACTTCTCGTTCAAGCTCTTCTGCCTTTGCCCAAAGACGTTTGGAGTTCTCTTCATGCTCACGTGCCATCGCACAAAGCTTCTCGATACGTCCTCTTGCCTCTTGGAACTTGTGCAGTGGTTCCTGTTCTCTTTCGTCGATGAAACCATCCCGGTTTCGGTCGAAACGTTTCTGCACCTTGTTCCTGACAGGAATCTGTTCCTCAGCAACGGATGCTGCGGCTAAAACGAACACGCACACCATTGAAAGAATAAATAATTTTTTCCGCATTTCATTTACCTCCAATCTTAACTAAGGCTTGTATTTAAAAGCTTTTAACATAAACAAGATAAGAGCCATACCACGACTCGTCACATATATTATACAACCTGCACGAGAATCTATAAGATAATTCTTTCTTTTTCCGGGTCGAACCGTGCAACTTTGCCCTGACGCAAACCGAGCATACCCATATGCAATGGCGTTTGCACGTGATATGCTAAATCCATCGGACTTAGAGTCCGCTTCTGGCGGCTCCGGCAGCAGTCGAGGAATTTCCCCCAGTACCCGACAAAGTCTTCCCCATGCTCGATAGCGAAACGCTGCGGCTTCTTATTGGAACCATCAGCGGGCATAAAAATGATTTCATCCCCTTCGATTGTGAGCGTACCTTCCCATCCGCGAATGACTGGAATCCGCTGTCCCGAACCCCGGCTGCCGGTGCCGGGATGGTTATTGCCCTGGGTACCGAGCACGGCCACAGTGATGTTCTCCGGGTAATCTATGAGCATATTAAACGTATCGGGTATCTCTCGCTCCTGATAGCGAAACTTTCCGCCCGTTGCAACAACTGTGCTGGGCATGCCCACTCCGAGCATGGACACTACAGGTGTCAGGCTGTGTGGAAATAAATCGGTCGAAGGCCCGCCCGCATAATCTTCATACATCCGCCAGCGGAAGTAGCGGCTTACGTCGAAAGGACGCTTGGGTGAATCGCCAAGAAACGCATTCCAGTCAAGCTCAGAGCCTGGTTTGGCGCCTGGGTCGTCTATTGGCATACCTCGCTCACCCCAGTCGCCGACTCGAAAATAGCCGCACTCGGCGTGGATAGGCTGGCCTATCAAACCGTCGGCAATAAGCTTTTTCATTTGCCACCATGCTGAGTCGTACATACCCTGGGACCCGAGCTGGAAGACCTGCCCGCTTTTTTTCACCTCTGCCGCCAATCGCTTTGTCAGCTCGAACTGGCGCCAGTGTGTCACCGGCTTTTCGCAGTAAACGTCTTTACCCGCTCGAACTGCGTCAATCGCCTGATAGCCGTGCTGGTGGTCCGGCGTGGCAATGCAGACGACATCGACATTTGAATCGGCAAGCAGCTCGCGATAGTCTGTATATCCTTTGGCCTTATACCCATCCATGGTTTCTTTCATACGGGGTTGATAAGCGTCACAGGCCGCGACAATTTCCACATTTGCGTATTTATTTTTCAGGTAATACACGGCCTTAATGTGGGCCTGGCTCCGGCCGCCGCACCCGATGAAACCAACTCCTATGCGCTCATTGGCACTCCTGCCCAATGAACGTTTCGCAGATGTCCCCGCTACTGTAACCGCTGCCGCGGCTGCTCCGGCCCGGCTGATGAACTGCCGGCGTGTCAGGCTGTTATCTGTATTGTTCGGTGATTGTTCTTTGTTACGCATAGCTTTCTCCTCAATTAACTTATATTATTGCTTACTTTTGACCCACCAGTCATAAACCTTTTCGATTTGTTCTTCTTCAACTCGATTGTCCCATACAGCAACAGCATACTGTAATTCCAGCGGTTTACCCGATAGAACTTTCAACGGCTCTCTGTGCAGATTCAGCGTAGCTGAAAGGTAGGCAAACGGCTTGCTCATAGTAAACCACTGTGTCGGATGACGCAAATTATCCGGATGACCGAACATAGCCACCGTAACAATCTTGCCGTTTGCTTTGGCGGTATAAGCGCACCAGTCTGCTCTCACCAGCTTTTCGTCACCACGCACGACTTCGCCGGCCTTGCCTTCTGCGTTGAAGAGGGTACCGCCTGTATCCATCGACTCTACAAAACGCACCCCCAAACCAAAGTAATGTGAGCCTGTTAGCGTCACTGATTCTTTTCCGGATGGGACGGCAAACTTGGATTGCCAGCTTAAAAGGGTTACCTTAAAGTCATCTGGTACACAGACTTTGATTGTCCGTTGTTCTTTTAGCAGTAATTCCTGATCGCGGGGATTGAACCAGTCGAGCTGTTCCGTAAAACTTGCGCCGGGTACTTCACCCTGCCTGTCGATTCTTATATTGGAAAAAGACTGGTGTGCTTGTCTTCCCGGTGCCTGCTGCTCTTCCCAGAAGTTTACGCCATCTACGGCAATTGCATACATCAGTGCGTGATGATGCAGATGGTCGGCGGGCGCATCACGCAGAACGTTAACACCCTCTGGTGAGAATAGCTCATGCACACATGGCTTAAAAGGCACATTCTCATAATTGTATCGCATTAGGACATGCGGGCCTGTGTATGCGGATACTGCATTTTCTTCTATCGTAATCCGCATAGGATTTTCCGCGAATGCCGGATTTATGACAAATAAAAAGCCGGCATTCAACAGAATAATGATGGAAATACTTTTGAATTTTCCCATAACCGCTCCTCTTTCAAGTATTTTAATTAAATTACTTTTGACCATCTGATCCGTCCCATGTGTAATTCCACATAGCCATATATTCAGGGCCCGGAAGGAATTTGTCATTAGTTTTTTTGAGCTTGTGAAATAATATTTTTTCCAGTTTTTGCTGAACTTGTGAATACTTCGGATTATTACACAGATTTTCCAGTTGATATAGGTCCTCTTGGTTGTCATAAAGCAGCCATGGCCCGTTAATGTCCCGCACGTAAGTATATCGCCGCGTCCTGATCCCGCGATATTCCCGGCCGCCTCTCTGATAGCCCCATTGATGAAACGGCACAGGGCATATTATCAAAGCTGCATCGTTATCAGGCGGCTCTTTCCCTTCAATAACAGCCGAAAAGTCCCTGCCCTCGACCGATGTGGGAATGGCAATACCGCTCAAGCCAAGCAGAGTCGGCATAATATCGGGTGTATTTATCGGCATATCAATCTTCCTGCCTGTTTTTCCATGTACCGCAGGATAGCGCAGTAAAAACGGAATCCTGACCGACTCTTCCCATGGTTTTTGTTTTTTGGTCTGGCCGTGAGAGTGCAGCATATCACCATGGTCGGAGGTAAATACAAAAATAGTATTTTCTTCAATGCCGCATTCTTTTAGCGTTCCAAGAACATCTCTTATGCAGTCATCTAATGCTGCCATATGGGCGTAATAGCCGGCTAATTCCTCCCGGGCTTTTTCCTTTAGTGACTCAGGGACATTGGGATGTAGAATAATTTTGTCTGCCGAGAACATCCTTTGATATTTCTCCGGGGCCGTCTGATATGGAGCATGTGGGGGCCCCCACGACATAAACAGAATAAATGGTGTTTTGTTTGCGTGTTGCTGGATATATTTCTGTGCTTCGCGGGTCTGAGCGATTGCGTCATAGCCATCCCAGTATTGTTTGACGTCTGTTTCGCCATAGTAAAGTGATTTATTATAGTTATGTGTGCATTCACATACCTTCCAGAGCTTAAAGCCCTGTCTCCTTTCTTCGGGTATGAAAGAAGTCCTTCCATGGCCGTCAATGTGCCATTTGCCGATATAGCCCGTTTCATAACCGGCCTTGCTGTAAACCTTGGCGATAGTCGTCGCGTCGGGATTCAGGGGTTTGTCGTTATAAAAGAGACCGTGCGTAAGCCAGTACTGTCCGGTCAGCAAGCTTCCGCGATATGGAGTGCACACCGGACAGCCTGATACGGCGTTTGTGAAATTTATACTTTCTTTCGCAAGGTTGTCTAAGCAGGGCGTTTGAGCATTGGGGTCGCCGGCATAACCGCTCGCTTGTGCGCGCCATTGGTCTGCGAAAATAAATACAAGATTCGGCTTTTGTGAAGATTTCACACCGGTAAACTGTGCACCGGAACATCCGGCCAAACCTGGGCCTAAGAAAAGCGAGGCTGCCCCAAGCCCGGCTCTCCGCAAAAACTCTCTTCTTTTAATACATCTTTTTTTCATATCATTTCCACGCATGGCATCTTCGATTATATCTTTTTTTCAAACCTGCTGGTCACAAAATTCTGCTTACTTAACACTTTCCGCAACTACTACACCAGGCCCTTAAGGTGACTGATACTTCGCTCAGCTTGTTCTATAGTACCGCATTCAACGCTGAAAACAATATCACGAGGCAGTTTTTTACAAATCTCAACTACCTGTTTCCAGTCAATGACCCCTTCGCCGCAGGCACAGCCCACCGGCGTACCGGTTACTTTACCCCGCTCGTCCTCGGATTGCTGCACGGAAATATCCTTGGCATGAAGGTGGACTAATCTGTCCTTGACTCCTTTGAGCCACTCAACCGGGTCGTGACCGGACAGGTAACTGTTGCCGGTATCGAAGTTGATTCCGATGGCCTCAGAGTCAACCAGCTCATAAATTCTGTCCAGACCATCCGGGTGCTGGCTGTACTGCTGATGTGGCTCAAGACCTATCAGTATCCCGCGGGCTTCAGCAACGGCTGCCGCCTCTTTCAAAACATACCGCATCAAAACGTGGTCTTCTTCCTCTGTTGACCATACTGGTTTAGGTCCTTCATCTGTATTCACAACAGGAGCGCCGCATTCGGCCGCAAATCGAATTGCCTGTTTAAGATACTCCGTACTTATCTCCGGTTTGCACAATGGCGTATGTGCCGAAAGCCCCGAAAGCTTAATCCCGGCCTTTTCACATGCTCGTTTAATCCGATACGGGTCATCCAGCATGGATACACTGTGAAAATATCCTGCCTCACTCAACAGCTCGCGCCCCCAGTGGACCATCGGCTCTACGTATTCATAACCTAACTCCGCGGCCTTTTCCACTCCCCACTCGAAAGACTTGTCGGCATGACGAACAAACTCCATATTGACGCCGATATGAACATTTGACATTTTATGACCTCCTGAATTGTAAGTAATTATTTAACTATTTAAACACGTACAGCTCAGCGCTTTGCTTCTTCTATAGCGCGCATCACGGCTCCTTTTCTTTCCTGCAGATATTTATACGCAGGAGATTCTTTCGGGACTAAAGCCAGTGCTTTTTCCAGGTTTTCCAGTGCGAGATTGTATTCCTTCTGTATAAAGTGTGACCGGGCAACCCTGTCATATACATCAGCCAGATTACGATAAGCTGGAACCATCTTGTCATTACATTCGATTGCTTTGTTGAGAGCAAAAATTGATTTCTCGAACTGCCCCAGCATTTTGTAACAAAATCCCAGGTTGGTCCACCCCGCGGCATTCTCAGGTTCAAGCTCCAAAAACTTCTCGTATTGCTCGCTCGCTGCTTCATAGTTGTTTAAAAGAAGATACCTTTTAGCAAGACGTGACCTCAGGATAGGTTTCCTCGGCGTACGTTCTACAGCCTCCTCCAGCGCCTTTATCTCCAGGTTCATTTCATCAAGGCAGCTCTGAACATCCCGCTCTAACGGATTGGCTTGTTGCGCCTTCTCGAATTCAGTATTCATAATCAGTGGGTCACCGTGTAACATCCCCAAAAGTCCCCGTAGGGCGTGGCCTGTTCCCCGGTAATATTGTTCGAAAGTCGATTTGACCTGTTGCGATTCTTCTGCCGTATCACCGAGGTTCACAAGATATGGCAAAACGGAACGATATTCCCTCGAAAACCACTCCATAGTATTTATCAAACATCCTTCCTCCTCCCGCTTTATTGCTGCTCCGAACTCCAGCCGGGGTCTGTCATCGGTATTGAGCGGTGCTGCACCTCCTATTCTTCGTAGCCCGCCTTCATCGACAATAAAGCAATCCAGCAAATCATAAATAGAGTGAATATTAATTCCCGCAAGGTCGGAAGCTATGTCCTCACGCTCAACTGCTTTTTTGGCCCGCTGAAAATCAATTCTCAATGGAGATTTACTGCCCACCAATACGGCATGTTTATTGACACAATTGTTCGCCATCCAAACACAACTATGTGGCATCGCCTCCTGAAAAGTCTTGAATATCAACTGAAGGTCTTCACCTCGTAAATCCAGGGGAATCCAGCACGACAAAATACCGTCGTCTTTTAGCTTATCACGGCATTGTATAAAATGTTCGTATGTGTAAAGTGCCGAGCTTCCCGTCGTACCCGGATAAGTCGAATCGTTCATTATGATGTCGAATTTCTCATCGGTAAGCTTCACATAGTTTTTTCCGTCCATGATAATTTTTTTAAGCCGGGGGTCTTTGTAGGATGAACGGTTGATTGTCTCGAAGAACCTGCCTGCCTCGAAAACGCTTGGGCAAACATCAACTATCCTGTAGTCTTCAACACCGAATGCCAGCCCGATTCCGGAAGTCTCGCCGCTTCCGTAACCGATTTGCAGTACTTTTTGAGGGTCTTTGTGCATCAGCAGTGGTACGTATCCCTGAAGTTTCTGAGTGGTGCGCAGCATAAAATTCATCCCCGCTACATCAACACCATCAACTACAATGAGCCGGTCACCATCTGGCATATCATGCACTGTAATCGTACCTGTGGCGCCGTCTTTGATATAAATGATTTTGCTGGGGTAGTGATAAGTATTCATCGTCTGCAGAAATATATCACGCGGGATGTACAGTACACTGAAAATTATTGCTGCTATTGAAATCCCCGCGGCACCAGCACAGAGTATTAACCTTCTTTTCTCTGAAAGAAAAAGAACTACAACGGCTAACAGAAGCTGAATCACAACAATCAAAAGGAAGCTGTCACGCAATCCTAACAACGGCACCATCACAAAGCCCGCTGCGAAAGAGCCTACCACGCAGCCCATCGTATTGCATGCATAGACTTCTCCTATCCTTTTACCTGCTGCCTTCCAGGACCCGGCGCAAACCTTGACCGCAATAGGAAAAACCATACCCATAAACACAGTAGGCAACAACAGCACAACCGATGCATCTATAAAGTGGGCCGCTACTTCTTTCCAAAAAGTGCCCGCAAGCAACTTCTCAGTCAGTATAAGGTCGATATACCAGAGCATACCTAACAGCAAAATGGAACCCAGCACCGACAGCCCTACCAGGAACTCTACTATGCCGAGAGCAAAAATACCGTTTTTGATTCTCCCTAAAAATATCCGGCTGCAAAGAAAGCTCCCCAGCGCAAGACCCAGAATAAAGCAGGTAAGCATGCACGCGAAAGCATAAACGCTTGTCCCTAGAACAAACAGCAGCACCCTCGTCCACAAAACCTCTAAAGCCAGCGCACAAAATCCCGCCACCAATACCGCAGCCAGCACAATTTTTCGTTTCCTGACGGCCTGTTCTGTAATAACTTCACCCTCAGGAGAACTCCCTTTGGCCGGTTTAGATTTGCGCACCAAACGCTTATGCTTGTGCTTCTTCTCAACCGGCTTGTCTGTGAACATGGACAAGATGAATGAGAAAACTCCGATGAGTATATTCGCACACGCTGCAAGATAAACAGTGTTACTCACGCCCCAAATCCTTATGAACACATAGCCCGACAAAAAGCTGCCTGCGACCGCACCAAATGTATTGATTGAGTATAAAAATCCTGTGCTTTCTCCTATACCGGCGTCGGATGCTCCTTTTTCCTGTGGCCGGTTCGCCCACAATTTACTCAAAACCGGCAGCGTCCCGCCCATCAAAGCGGTCGGAATTAGCAGGATGATTATTGATGTAACAAACCGGACAAGACTCAGCGGATAAAAGCTTGGATGAAAACTCTGAAAAAACCAGCTATAAAACAAATCCACCGTCGTTAAAATTGTCGCAAAAGCAAAGGCATATAATCCTATTCCAATTTCCAGCAGGGCAAACAGTCTTAAAGGCCGAAGGCTTCTGTCGGCTATTCTCCCAAACAGCCAGCTCCCGGCCGCCATACCTAACATAAACGCCGTTAAAACAGTACTGACCGCAAAGATTGTATTGCCGAAGACAACCCCGAAAGCCCTTGTCCAGGTGACTTCATAAACCAGCCCCGCCGCCCCTGAGAGCAGAAACAGCGGAAGAACCGCTTTCCTCACCACTGAAATTTTGCGTTGCGTCTGAGCAATTGCATTCACTTTTGCCGACTCATTTGATAAATAATTATTTTATGTAATCTGGACGGATTTAATTACCGGCACACGTATCGCCTGATGTTCATTGATTCTGTTATAGTCAATATACTATTTTACAAATCTCCACAAGTCTATTGTTACCTCCTCGGCGGCCATCCATTCCACGTGCCAGTCAAGAAACAGAAAATTACTGCCTTTTCTGTGCCGGGCTCTCGCAACACGCCTGCCATTAGTTACGTCTTCACTATCGGAGGCCGGCAGATGCCCCGGCGTCCAAACATCACATCGATTGTTTCCCTCGTCATCAGCTTTTCGTATTATATGCCGCCATGGACCGTCCTCGTTGTCGGTAAGATAAACAGTATATGCTCTTTGAGTGCAGGTAGTCAGCTTGCTCGGCTTGAGTATCTCTGTACCCTGCATATCATTTTTATCTCTGAAGTCCCAGCCGTTGACAACGTAGCAAACGGTTTGCTCTTTATCGGGGTAGCCGGGGCACCGATAAATATCCACTGTTCGATAATCGTTGTTGATCGGTTTCTGTGCCAACAATGGCATAAAAAGCTGGAACCATGCTCCGCCTGTGCCGCCCGCCTTCCCCCGGGGAACCATCAATTCATTATCCTCGGCGTATAAGTTGGCTGCTATGCCGATTTGACGCATATTACTTTGGCACTTTACATTCTGGGCTTGTTTTTTTGCCCTTTGCAACGCGGGCATTAATATCGCCATTAACAACGCGATGATGGCAATCACAACTAACAGTTCTATCAAGGTGAATCCTCTCCGTCTGTGACTGCTCATAACTCTCCTTTCATCTAAAGAGTCCGAAAAAACAATAAAATTATATATTTTCCGGGCGATGAGTCAATCAAAATATTACCATCAACATATTGCGGTGACTCTAAAGTAGAGACAAATGTGTAAGTGGAAGGTGAAATACCTAATTGATTATTTTTCTTATTGACGTGTCTTGGTTTTGAGTTCTTCGATATGCAGGACAATCTCTCCAGCCTGTTTGCGCAAGTCCTCGTCGTTAGAGATAGCGAGCAGTTTGTTCATTGCAGTCTTGGCCCTTTCGCCGTGAGTATCAATAATTGTCCCGGCTATTTTTATCGCGGCCGTCGCCGCTTCTCCTCTGACTTCCTCGACCTGCAGAAACGGCTCGACCATTTCCATTGCCTCTGGGTCGCTTACGTTGGACAAACCCGATAGCACAAGTTTTTGCTCTGCTGAACTCTTGGCTTGTTGCATTGCCCGCCTGCACAACTCCAGCGTTTTCTCTGCCGTACGTCCCTGAACAGGCAGAGACAACAAGCGTACAAAACCTCGCAGCGCCAGCTGTCGATGTATTTGGTTTTGTGTGCTGCAGTAAATTTCCAGCAAAACTTCTGCCGCCGCCGCATTAGGCCATTTGGCTAATGTGCGTATGGATGTATCCTGCACGATGGGATTCGCCTCTTTTAAGGCTTCCTCTAATGTTCTCAGCGCTTTACTGTTTGCGATGCCTCCGAGCACTCGCAGAAGCGAACATCTGAAAGCCACGAGTTTCTCGCCGCCCAGCTCCGTCGATACGGCATCCGCCTGCTTGCTCGGCTCGCTAATCTTGCGTGAAACAGCTATGACAGCCCGCTCGGCTTCTCTACGACTGCTACTATCTTCCGTCTTAGCAAGAAGCTTTATCAGTGATGGTAAATGTTTCTCATCAGCAAGTCTGCCTAAGGTCTTGAACGCCGCCTGGCTGACCTTCCTGTCTTGGTGTGCAGCTTCTGCTAACAGTGATGGTACTGCATCAACCGCATTTCGCTCACCAAGCACCTGAATTAGTTGCTGGCGCATGCTCGGCAGCGAATTCTGCATGCTTTGTACTATTGCATCATCAATTCTGCTGCCGCGGAGCAGAGTAAGACTCTTTACTGCAATGCTTTTTTCTTCGGAGCTTAATCCTTCTGTAGCGGCTTTAACTAAGTATCCTACAAAAGAAGCATCGCCGAGTTTTCCGACTGCCTGCAATACTGCTTTTCTGACCTCCGGGTTTGTGCTCTTGGCCGCCGCTGTTATTGCAGGCAGCGCAGTGACATCACCGCGGTCTGCAAGAGCACCAATCAGAAGCACTTGTTCATCAGGTGATGTCTTTGACAATTCACCTGCAATCTGCTCGGTAACGCCATTGCCTTCCATCGTCCGAACACAGCTTCTGGCCGTAGTTCGCACCATACGGTTTTCATCACGCAAAGCAGCAATAACCAACGGTACTATATCCTGCCCGCCAATGTCTGCCAGACCCTTAATGGCCGCACTTCGGATAATAGGTGTTTCGTTCTTGTCGGCCAGTTCCTTGTAGATTACGGTCGCTTGCTTTGTTTCGCCTTCGAACATTAGGTCTTCGGCGCATCTAAGGTACGCATCTGTCGCTGCGAATCTAAGTTCCGAATCACCTTTGGCTCTGGTTTCTATCAATAATTGTATCGCCCGTGCACCACCGATTTTTCCGATCGCCGCGACCGCAGCTTCACTGACCTCCCTTTCCGTTCCTGATACAAGTTTACCGATTGCTTCTACGCTTTGATTATCATTCCGGTCGCCCAATAGATTTATAATACGAATCTGCACTTTCGGCGAAACATTGTTCAGAGCTTCGCGCAGTGTCTTGCCTGCCTCTTCGCTTGGATTCTGCCCGATTGCATAGCAGGCTATGTCCGCGGTCTCCTCGTCCATCAGCAGCTTGGCGATTGCAGGAACAGAATCGGCCGTCCCGATAAACCAAAGCTGCCTGCAGATGAACGACTTACTTTCTAATGTGGCTTCATCAAGTAATTCAGCTAATTGAAGCTCGATGTATTTACGTTGCTCGGGCTGATTTTGTGATTCCCGAATGAGTTTTTCCACAGCAATGAGAGGCTCTCTGCTCATCCCGCGTTCGTAGTTGACAATCGCTGCTAATGTCTCATCGATCTCCGGTTTATTGAACGCCGCCCCGGCATTATTAATTAGAGCGAAATTCACACACAGCCATACCGGCAGTAGGGCGGTATGTTCCTTTGCAAAAATTCTCATGGTTCGGCCCTTGCTATCGGTTGGATTTGCTTTTGTTCTCGAAATATACAGGACCGCCCCATTTACCTGTTACTACTATATCGAGGTCTCCGTCGCCATCCATATCAACCACGGGAATATTCAAACTTGAGCTGATACCCTCACCATAGGAAATAGTGTGCTTGACCCATTCAACAGCAGCACCGCGTTTCAATTCATACCAGTAAACACACAACGGAGAACGGGCGTCCGGGTCGCTACCGTTATGAGCAAAAAATCTTTTTCCCGTAACAAAGTCGAGGTCGCCATCCTCATCAAGGTCGGCTAAAGTTATACTGTGGGCCTGAGACCACGACTTATCAATCACATGTCTTTGCCATGTTGTTTTCGAGCCCTTTCTTATCTGCTTATACCAGAAGATTCCATGTTTATGTGCCGAGCTGGTTATGATATCGTTGAGTCCGTCATCATCAACATCATAAACTTGTATCTGGGGCGTGTGATCGGCTTGCCCTTCATCCATGCTGCCGAGTGCCAGAGGGTGTTCTTTCCATTGACCTTTGCGCGGGTCGGCAGGTGCCTCATACCAGGCGCTGGGCCTCAAAATATCGGGCCGGCCGTCTCCGTTAATGTCCCCGACACCACCGCCAAACGGTTTATTGTTTTGGCTGACTTGTTGTCTAACCAGTCCGCGCTTACCATCGTCCTTAATGCCGATCTCATACCACTTGGTATCTGAGGTGTCGGGCAGGATCTCGACCTTCTTTCCGTCACCGTCAATGTCCCACAGCTCCCCGCATTCGTAGTTTCCGTTCTTCTCGGCGACAGTCATCGGCCAATAGTCGCCCGCCACTCCGGTATTGCGGTACCACTCAGCCTGCTTGCTGAACCAGCCGCATGTTACAACATCCAGAAGCCCGTCACCATCGACATCCAGCGGCACGTTCATGAAATCGTCCCAGTATCCAATGCCTTTTTCGTCAACCGTGTGTTTATTGCCTTGTGCATCGACCTTACCTTCCGGAGATCGAAACTGGTGGGCTTTCCAGTACGGTGCTTCATACCAGTAAGGCCCGGCCAAAATGTCCGGCTTTCCGTCGTTGTTAAAATCGCCGACACAACAGGCTTCACTGCGGAAATGCCCAACGCGGTGCGCGACAAACCTGGGCTTTTTTGATGTTTCTAAGCCGGCGGAACAGCCACCCAACACTAATAAAGCTGCAAAAAGAGTAATAACGATAAGCCTGCTGCGATAAACATAATTGCGGATGCTCATTTCCTGTCCTTTCTTTTTTAGTTTGTTCGGTGCTGCCGTTTTTATCGCCAAGAGTCTCTGACAAACTTGCTGAACAGTCTATGAGTTAGGATCTACTGCTTTAGACTATTCTATTGTTGGTGTAGTCGTTTCTTCGGGTATTACAGTATCGGCCTGCTCAGGCTCATCTTCTGGCGGTGCCTCGTCCTCGATTAATTCTGAGAGTTCTTTAATCAGGTTCTTCGCCTTCCACTCGGCGATTTCATAAACCCATCCCTTATGTTTCGTAGTAAATTTTATCGCACCCTCCTGGGCGAAAAGTTTCGCTTCTTTCTTTTTCAGCTCTTCTTCCGACTCAACGTTGCTGTCTTTTGTTATAGGCGTTTTGTCTGTATAATCTGCTTCGAAAGTGGCATATGTCTTACCGTCCTTTTGAGCTATCTTTAAGGCATAAACAGTCGAGTTCTTCAGTGTGCAGACATATTCTTTGTCAAAGGTCAAATCGCCCGATTTTTTCATGACGTCGTCACATCTCAAACTTGTTAAAGCGGTAAAGACGCTGTCACCCTCACTGCTCTTAAACTTTTTGCCGGCGGGTACATTTTCCAGTATAACGTCTTTGCCGTCCTCCGTTGTTTTCAGTGTATATTGTCCGTTGGCCGAGCTGACCGTTACCGATACGATATCCTCTCGCTTCATCGAAACAAGGTCCTGTTCGATATAACTTATCGCCGTGTCTGCAATCCACGGCATAGTTGGTACCACATAAGCAGCATCGTTCGAGGCCAGTCTTACATAAACGCCCTGTCCAAGCTCCTTCTTTTTTCCTCCGACAACACCTGTAAGCAGCGACGAATCCGCCTTGAAAAACTTGATTGTGGCGGTAGCATTTTCTTCCGTTAGCCCGAGGTCCTCGTGGTTTGACGCGTTGTCCGTAACAAACTGCGACGTCTGAATCTCCAAAACCTTGGTAATCAAATTATTGATTTCACTCGCCTTGGCCGGATAGTTGTCCTTATCGACAACAACGAAATTCCCTTGCTCACGCTTGAGAGTAACCGGTTCTTCGCCGCCCCCAAGAACAATACTGTCTATATCAGCCGGATCAAGTCCCTGGATAAGATAAGACGGCCCATCAGTCTCTGTCCTCGGCCTGTTTGAAACATGCGACTGGGCCACCGCCCATATTGCCATTAAAACCGCAACGATTCCTAATATTGTCAGGTTCTTGTTACTCATCTATTAAACTCCTGCTTGCAAACTTAAGTGTTCTTTCTTCCAAATCATATCGTTTTGAATTTTGAATTTCAGTCATTTAAATTTGTTTCGTGCTTCGTATTTCGAATTTCGTGCTTCTTTGTTTAGGCATCACTTGCATGACTGATATAATGCCTCTTCCTTACACTGCGACGGATACCCAATACTATCGCGATTACCAGAATAACCGCCGGCGTCATCAGCATATTAAAACCTCTAAGTACATTACCAAGGTGTTCCATTTGTTCGCGTTTTTTCAGTTTCACTTCATTCAATTGTTGCTGTGCCCTGCGCTGTTTTAATTCAATGTCTCGTTGCTTTTGCAGTATCGAGCTGCCGATGACTTCTTCCTGTCCAGCTTTGGCCGAAGATAGAATTGATTGCAGCTCGTTCTGGAAGCCTGCGATTTGTGCGTTGATTTTGTCAACTTCTTCACGAGTGTCCTCTTCTGCTTGCCTTTCAATTTCATCGACAACGACAAACGGACGCTTGAAGTTTCCTCGCGATCTGATTGAAACCAGATCGCCCGACCCGCTCAAATCGTCAATAGTATTAAGCACCAAGGCACTGTTGTCACCGACAACCATCTTGCCGAAGAAAGCATTCTGATATGCTATCGAATCGCTTATAAAGTCAACGTCCGAGAACACTGCCACCGCACAATCCTGCTGGGCTTCTTTAAGCCCTGTAATCTGCTTTTTTACTGTCTTTACATCATTAGGATCTTCTTCATCCGAAGATTCATCTTCGACCTCAATTTCAATGCCGTCCGGGAAACTGCTCTTAAGCTTACCGTTAATCAGATAACCCATCGCAACCGCCTTGTCACCTTCGACAAATTTACGCATAAGACTCGATGGGTCCAGCATCATCAGTTCGTATGCGTTGCTTATCGAAAAACTGTTGCCTCTGTTGGTCGTCGTAATAAGCGGTGTTCGTGTAATCCCGGCAGACTCATTTGGGTCGGCGACTTCTCTGAGAACTCCTGAAAACAAAAACCTTACCTGGTTAAGCTGGGCCGTAATTACATTGTCGGTATTAAAGCAGTTTCCTTCAGGCGACAGATTGAGGTAACCTATTATTTTCTCAGGCCTTTGATTGGCACGAATAGTTGCCATCGCTGCCAGAGTGCTGTCCCCTGCAAAAGTATTCGCCGGCATCTCAAGGCCCCATGGTTTCAAAAGTGTATTTAATTCGGAGCTGCGCGATACCTGCATCCCCATCTGCATCATTCTCTGGTCCGGCTGGTCCGAAAAGCAATGAGGGTCAACAAACGCTATCAACCTGCCCCCTTTGAGCACAAACTGGTCTATCGCGAATAAAGTCTTCTCCGGGAGGTCTTTGGGGTGAACAACCAGCAGAATGTCAACATCATTAATGTCATTTACGTCTGTCGGGACACTTTCAACCTCGTATTGTTTTCGTAACTGCTCGACGAAAGTCCAGGCTCCCTTCGGCTGCTGACCCTGCCTCATCATCATCTCAGCCATATACCCGCTAACATCGTCTCCCATTACACCAATCGAGCTTAATACACCTATTTTGCGTTTCTGGCGGGTAATCGCGGTATCTATCAGGTAGCTTATGTCATACTCGATAAAGTTCTCCCGGTCCGGCGAAAAGAACGGTATGGCTTTTTCAACCCCGAATTGTGTCTGCAATACCAAACCGAAGAAAAAGTTCTCCTCCTGGGTTATAGGAAATCGCTGCAAGCCGTATCTCAATGCCTGTACCTCATCTTCGGAGAATGGCCGCGGGTCGATTAATTCCAGCTCAAACTTACCTTTGGATACTGCAGCGTATTCTTCCAGCAGGGCTTTAACGAACTCGTAATAGTTATTGAAATACCGAATCTGGTCCGGCCCTTTCAGCGCCGCGGTCTTTGCATAGTACAGTTTGGCTTTAATCGGCTGATTTAGTTTACCCAAAATCGATTTAGTCCCGCCGGAAAGCGTATAAAGTTTCTGGTCTGTAATGTCGACTTTAAAACCCTTTCCGATATTTTGGCAGATACTTATCGCCGAGAAAATAATCACTGTAACAAAGACCACTGCAGCAATTGTTCGTAATACTCTGTTCGAACCCGTTGAAACTTGTTGTTTTTGTGCCATACTTAAATTTCCTTAAACTTAAAAACGTCTCCCCTCGCAACATTCCTGACGTGCTTATTATCTTGCCTTCCTGTCATCCAGAACAATACTGCATGCGACAATCCACCCGATAATCAATAAAATAAAATAAGAAAGGTCTTCGAACTTCAGCACACCTCTCTGTATTGACTCGAAGTGCGCCTGAAAGCTCATATTCCCTATAGCTGAAACCATACCCGCCGGAAGGAACGTCGAGACGTAGCTTAGCGTTGTCGGCATTCCCGCAAAAACAAGCACCGCACAGGCAACCACAGACAGGACAAAACTTATCACCTGGTTTTTACTAAGTGCCGAAAAGAAACACCCGATGGCCAGAAAACCGCCCGCCATCAGGGTGCTGCCTAAGTAACCGGTAATTATCAGGCCGATATCCGGATCACCAAGATAACACACCGTAATCACCATAGGGAAAGTCAGTGCAAGTGCAATCACAAGGAAAAGCCACGCCGCAAAAAACTTACCCAAAACCGCCTGTGTGACCGTAATCGGCAGAGTAAACAGCAGCTCAATCGAACCGACCTTCCGTTCTTCAGCCCAGAGACGCATCGCCGTCGATGGCACCATAAAAACGAACAGCAGAGGCAGGTTCATAAAAAATGCACGCATATCCGCCTGCCGCATTTCATAAAACCCCTCTTTGAATGTCAGGTAACCTGAGAAAAACAAAAATATCACAAGAAACACGTATGCAAGAGGCGTCGTAAAATAACTTTTCAATTCCCTCTTGAACACCGCTAAAAAACTATTCATTATTGAACTCCTGTTTTTTATCTGTTAATCAACTACTCACCATTTAACTGCTTGCCGTTTTTGGTAATCCTGCGAAAAACAGCGTCAAGGCTGCACTGATATTTTTCCTTCAACTCTTCCGGCGTTGAATCCACTAATATTTTCCCTTTGGCAATAATTATCGTTCGCGAGCATACAGCCTCAACTTCTTCGAGGATATGCGTCGAGATAATAATACACTTGTCCTTCGCCATTTTATTTATGAGCTTTCTGATCTCATGTTTTTGATTGGGATCCAGCCCATCCGTGGGTTCATCCAGAATCAGCACGCCCGGGTCATGAATCAGCGCCTGGGCCAGCCCGACTCGCCGTTTATATCCCTTCGAGAGCGTCTCAATCGTCTGATGATATACCGACTCAATCGAACACATCGGAACAATCCTGTCGAGAGCCTTCTTGCGTGCCTTACCCTTAATCTCTCTGGCATCGCAAACAAAGTCCAGAAAGCTCCCTACCGTCATCTCATTGTAAGCCGGCACATTCTCCGCTAAATATCCGATCGACTTTCTGATCTCGATGGGATTCTGCTGAATATCATACCCGCATATAGTAGCCGTCCCGCTGTCGGGCCGAAGGAAACATGCCAGCATTCTCATCGCCGTGCTTTTGCCAGCCCCGTTAGGCCCGAGAAGACCCAAAACCTGACCTTTTTCAACACTGAACGATATACCGTCAACAGCGACAACCGGGCCGAAACTACGCCGAAGTTCTTTGACTTCTATCATCTTCGTCTCCACTAAACCAACTCAAATTGTACATCCGAACCTGATTTACTATACAGAACGTATTAATTTACCCGAAATCTCTTGACAGTCAATACCTTTAACAACATTATTTTGTTCATTACTTTTCAAAAAATAAGGTTTTGGAGTTTATGAGCCTCGTTGCGAAAGTAAAATTTGCCGATTATCAAACCAGCATAGCCCGGGCATTGGACCTCATTAACGCCCCGGCCGCGCTGCCCCAACAGGGTCTTATCATCATCAAACCGAACCTCACAAATTCCTCTCCGCCGCCTGTTACAACCAGCGTCGATGCCGCCGAGGCCGTCTATATCTACTGCAAAGCCCGCACAAAAGCCGAAATCGTGATAGCTGACGGCTGCGGAAGCGGAACAACTCACAAGGTTTTCAAAACGCTCGGATACACGGATCTCGCCGACAGGTACCGCCTGAAACTAATCGACCTCAACGATGCCGAAACAATCACCCTCAAAAATGATAATGCCCACCAGTTAAAAGAATTTCATATGCCCCGCATCGTTAAGAACGCTTTTGTAATTTCACTGCCAGTCCTCAAAGACCACAGTTTTACCAAAACCACAATTGCAATGAAAAATATGTTTGGCATCGCCCCGGGCAGGTTCTATGCAGGCTCATGGAACAAATCCAAACTGCACAGCCCCTCCACAGATAAGTCCGTTGTAGATGTATGTTTATATAAAAAGCCGGACCTGTCCGTTGTCGATGCCTCCGTCGCCCTCGAAGGAATGCACCTTTCCGGCCAGCACAAAAAAATCGGCCTTATCCTGGCCGGCTTTGACCCAGTTGCCATCGATACCATCGGCAGCACTCTCCTCGGCCACGACCCGAAAAAAATGCCATACCTCACATTATCCAACGGCCTACACGGCTCTATGGAAAACATCGAAATAATTAACGCCTAATTTCCCACCTCTCAGCCCAAAATGTCATACTCTCGATACAATTGCCGTTTTTGCGTGGTTCAGAACCTTTACGATTGTTTTTGATGATTTACACGCGGAATTTACCACCCTTATAAGGGTGTTTTCGGTCAAAAACGCTCACTGTTAAAAACAAAAATCTGAATTTTCAAAAAATTTTATCTCTATTTCCCACATCGAGTTACGAGCGACGAGCCACGAAAAACGGCTGAATTTTCGACTCATTTCGGCACACTCAGCCAATTATAGAGGGAATACTTTTTCCCCTCAGCTAAATACCAAATACTAACGACTATTCACTGTTCACCAAAAAGCGAGCGGGAAAATTCAGTTCACTTTCACCATCTCAATTCCTGACCGGCTTGTAAAGCCTTTCCTGGCTCTGGTACTGTTATACCGCCGGGCCCGCTACGGCTATCCATTCCGCCGGATTCCGCTCACACGGGGTAAATACGCCATCGTGGACCAGAAGAATTACGAGCGTCTCAATAAATACAAATGGCAGGCCAGCAAAAGCTCAAGCTCAGGCACCTTTTATGCCGCTCGTTCTGTCTGGGACAAAGTAAACAAGAAGAAACGTACTATTAAGATGCACCGCGAAATATTAAACCCGCCTTACCCTCTCGTCGTTGACCATATCAACCATAACGGCCTCGACAACCGCCAGGCTAATCTAAGGCCCGCCACAAAATCGCAGAACAATATCAACAAGCCGTATAAAAAGAAAAAGGGCGCTCACTCAAAATACCACGGCGTAACTTTTGAAAAACGAATAAAAAAATGGCAGGCACAAATTCGAGCAAAGGGTACACACAGAGTCATCGGGTACTTCGACGATGAAATCGAAGCCGCAAAAGCTTATGACAAAGCTGCAAGAAAGCATCACGGCGAATTCGCTGTTCTAAATTTCACCAAACTTTCAAAAAAAGTAAAGCAATAGCAAATAGTCAATAGTAAATAATAAATTGAATGGTTTGCCGTACTAAATTTCCCCAAATTGCCAAAAAGAAATGCAAGAATAAATTGAAAGGTTTGGTGGGTTCCTTACTGCAAACAGATAGACTGATCAAAATTCAATTAGACTTTTGGGCTTGGCGTAGCGCCATGTCTTTGCCAATTCGTGTGGTACTTTTTGAGCAAACCACTCATAAGAATGGTCGAATATCTGACCGAAGACTGTGATGCATACATCAGCGGTTTTTTTATTTTTAGGGTTGTTTCCCATCGTTGCCCAGCAGAAAAGCCAGCATATGCTCTGGATTGTTGCATGACCGTTTTCGTTAACGCGCCAGTTGCTTCTCAGTGACTTCAAAAAACCTTTGTGAGGTATCACCTGCATATACCTGAATGCCTCTTCAGGACTAACCTGCAATCTGACTTCAGATACGGCCTCTCTGGCTCTCTGCGTTTCTTTATCTGTGATCGACATCTTCATTACCTTCTCACATACTGCCTGTACTTCTAAACTTCTATCAAGAGTGCCTAACAAAATCAATCGTAGCACCGAAAACGAGCATTTTCGTCTCTGGCAAGAAAGGCGAAGCAGGCTTTTGTTCTGCATTGTCGATGCAGCCTGACGCCGTTCAGACACGAAATAAGCCGTTTGAATGCAGAGTTATTTTGTTATGTGCTCTGAATCCCTCTTAATATCGGATTTTCTTATCGATTAATTAACCCGGCCATCCGGTATACATTAAATAATTTTATCAAAATCTCGACTCTATGCCGCAAAATCATTGAGGAAGTGTGAACAACATCAAATCCATAAAGAAATGCAATAGTAAATAGTCAATAGAAAATATTAAATTGAAAGGTTTGCTGTTTTGAATTTCAAATCCTAAAGAGAAAAGTGAAAAAAGAAGTAAAATAATATTTATGGACACTCTGGTTCAGAGTCTGCAGCCAGATTCAAACTACCCGGATCCTTTGAAAACCTATTCAATTCTTTTACGGCCGTCTCCGATAATTCTATGCCAGCATCTAGGAGAGATTTTAGGTGACGGACTTGAATTTCTGCGCACTTTTTGACAAGCTTCTTATCGTAGCCATGAACTGATATGTTCAGGGCTGGACAGACCCACATGTAGCAGGAACCGAATCCATAGAAGACACAATTACTGCCTCGATTAAATTTATCTTTAAAAAGATCTGATACTTTCAACGAAAGCGGTTCGAATACTCTCCCCACTTCGTCATAAAAATCCAAACCAGATCCAATTTCTGGAGCTTCCCATGGGCTCTCGGTTGAAGACCCTCCATCCATTTCCATAAGCATTAATGCTTTAGATTCATCATAACGTAAAATGAACAAGATCTTGGGCATCGATAAAGGTAAATCTTGAGCTTGCTCAATTTCGGACATATCGAGCATGTCCTTGTAATAATCTATGAACTCATACGGAATTTCGTCGCCTTCCAAGCCCACACTGATACACCCAAGAGATACTTTATGCTGGCCCGGAAATGAATTTGGCAATTTGTTAAAAGTAGAAAAAATGGTAAAATTATTTGGATTTGTTACTTCTTCGTCTGATGCCGTTAAGCTCCTATCCCTTAAAAGGTTCTCACCGCAAAGCAATCCGTCTCTGGGCTTCGCTTCTTTTATAAAAGCATCGCAAGCTATAGTAGTTGCCCCTTTTGCTATAAAGTTATTTGTCCCTATCTTGAATTTTTTGAAAAAACCAGAGCATTGTTCCCATGCCACTTTAACCGAAAAAATTTTGCTTTCTGAAGAGATACGACCATCTTTCACTGCTAACTTGAAAACAATTTGCTGAGGCCATATGTCATTAATTGATCCAGCTTGACGTAAAAACAATTTTACTGTAAGATCTTGTTTGCTCATTTCGACTGTCCCTGCATTTGAGTTCCAAAGCGGGACAAGGGCTGGTTCCCTCTTAGGTATCTTTGCTTCTATCAAAGCCGAAACCAGTTCCTTATGTTCGTAAGGTATGAATTCACGAGTGTCTCCCTTTTCTTCTATAGGATATCTAAACTCACACGCATCATGAGTAAAAGAATGTTCTGCGCCGACTATATGTATCTTCCCCATATAAATTAATTCCCTTATTCTTTCAGGAGCTTCTGCACGGCCTTGCTCAGCCGTTTCTTCAAATCAACGGGTATGCAGCCTTTTTCAACATTAGATAAATTTTCTATCCATGCATAGAACCGCTTTATCTTTGCCAATGCCTTTTTGGGACTTGCGGATTCACCATACATGGATTTTGCCAACTCAAAACTGCCGTTTTGTTTTTCTAAATGTTTTCTTGCAGGAGCATACCTTAGAATTGCGGCAAATTCCCGCACTTTTGTCATGGAAGTGATTTGCTGGTCGCTGAGATACCTGAAAAACATTTTTTTTACTGGTTTATCAATAACATCAGCTTTGTTGTAGAGTTCCTCAAAGAAATGAAATTTCGACCGCCCAAATATCTCAGCGTCTTGACGCGTTTTTTTACCTGCCTTTTCTACAAATTTGACATATTCTTCTATCATTTTCAAGACTTCGCGGTACCGCTTCAACTTAGCAGGTTGGATATCTAGAAAATAGTTAACGTGTTTATATGCTTCTTTCTCATTTTTAAATTTATTCAAGGCGTTATCATACTCTTGAATTGCAAACTTGGCCCTGACATACGGGGGCCAATCTTCCTTATGTTGTGGAAGAAAATTCATTTCTGCAATAATTTTAAGTTTTACATCTTCAGATGCTGTAGGACTCAAGCATTTCACATTGGATAGGGTAAATTTTGTTGTCAGTTCTCTTTCTTTTTTTATCAAGTACCTGCATGCCAACAAGCGCCTGTTTCCATCTATCAGTTCCTTGTCATACGACAAAATTAAGGGAATGCGGACGCTATTCTCTTTTATGGATTTTGCTAGATCTGGTATTTTATGGAGGTCGTGACGAAGAATATGCTCAATAATTTCATCATCCGTGATTCTGTGGAGGTCTTTCTTTAAAATCTGCTGGATATGTTCCAAGTCCAGCATAGTACGATAATTTTCTTTCCAAAGGCTAATATCTTTGACTTCTGTTGTACCTTCGTAGACATCGACTTCTATATCGTGAAACCATGATGTTGAAGGAACAGGATCATTAAGCCATGTTGGTGGCTTCCAATTATGTTTAACCTTTTTAGCCATATAAATCACCTTCTCTTGGTTTTTCTGTATTTACTTTCTGTTATATTTGTTTATGTTTTCAATAAGGTTTTTAACATATTAATTTTTAAGTTTAACTGTTTCGGATCTTTTAAAGAATGCTCCCAGACGCTTACGACTTTTATACCTTTTCTACGTAGTTTCCGTCTATTGCTTTTGTCTCGTTCTTTGTTTCTGAGTATCTTTGCTTTCCAAAACGAGCTTCTTGTCTTGGGGTAATGCCCACATTTTGGACACCCGTGCCAAAAACAACCATCTATAAAAACAGCGATTCCTTTTTTCCTGAAAAAGAAGTCCGGTTTTCCGGGCAAATCTTTAAAATTGGTCACCCATCCTTTAATCCCTGACCGCACAATCGCCATTCTAAAACAAAGTTCAGTCGTCCGGTTATTTTTGCCTCGAATGGCCGCCATTGTTTTCGAACGTACAACTGGAACGTCCTTGAACTTTCCGCCCTTGAGTTTCTTCCTAAGCCTTTTTTCCATTTGTTAATTGGAGACTTTTAAAAGTCAACCAATTATTCGAAACCCGCCGCTGCTTCTGTTGGGCCCATCGCCTCATATTTTTCAAAATCTACTCTTTTGTTTGTTCCGCTATTTAACCACACTTTGGTTTTTTCTGCATCTATAATTTTCCGCATTCTCGGAGGATTAAGCATTGTTTTGGGTCTTTTAATAATCCGGCTGAGCAAAATAGGGTCAGCACAGTAGAGTTTCTTGCGATGGCATCCATTATTTCGTATGTTTTCAACTTTTTTTATGGCACGTCCTATTGCTTCACCAAGAACAACTGGCGTTGCGTTTCCTATTTGCCTATATTGTGCGGCCAAACTACCGGAAAACTTCCATTCATCTGGAAACTTTTGTAATCGTGCACATTCCCGCACACTCAGAGGCCTAATTTCAGTTGGGTGACACAGCATAGTCGCTTTTGTTTTTGGATTGTTTGTGATTGTGGGGGCTGGTTTGTCCCATGAAAGACGTCGTAAGAATCCAGATCGACCTCCCCACGATTTGTATGCAGCGCCTATTGCCTTTGATTGTAGATTTTTTGGTAGGGCACGCCAATTTGAACCTTCTGGTATAAGTTTCAGGTAATCTGAAATCTCTTTGTTGAACTCATTGTAAGCAGGGTTCGGATCCTTAACGCCTTTAAGGCCAGTTTTTAGAATCACCCATTTCTTCGTTCCGTTGCTTCCATCTTTGGAGTGGGTCGGCTCCGGCCATATAAAATAACCATCCAGTGAGCCGATAAATATCACTCGCTCACGTACTTGAGGAGCACCAAAGTCAGCAGAATTCAGCAGCCCCCAACTAACGCAATAACCAATATCATGGCAAAGCTCATCAAAATCATCAAGCAGTTGTTTAAACGCAGAGCCATGTTCTTCATCAGATGTTAACTTAGGAAATCCTGGCCCCCGCTCAGCGAGTGGCCGATGTTTTTTTGCTGCGGACAATATGCCCTTGACATTTTCAATAACAAAAAACTTTGGACGAAGTATTTTTACGGCTTCTAAAAAGATTTGAAATCCACAACTGCGACTGTCTTTTAATGAAGCTCTTTTTCCTGCTGTGCTGAATGGTTGACATGGTGGTGCTCCGGCCAAAACATAGCGTCCACTATTTGTTAGTCTCGTTTTAAGTAAAATTTCTTCGCAAACTTCACCGACATTTTGTAGAGACAGGGTCTGATCAATTATCACGTGTTTTTGACTCTTGAGGCGTTTGTTATTGTCTTTTATTGTTTGGAGCGCAAACTGATTGCATTCAACTGCTGCTTTAAGAACAAAGCCGGCCTTTTCCAATCCCAAATCCAAACCGAGTGCGCCCGAAAACAATGAAATAAGGTTTTTTATATTACTCATATAGTCCCAGATATAATTGTTTTACAGATTGAAAACTAATTTCAGTGTTAAGAATATGCAAACCCTTCTAATCAGTCAAGGTAAATTAACCACTAGTAATTCCGGTCTCTTTTTAGATTTTGAAAACATAACTAAGACAAATCCGCAGGTTGCCAATCTCGCTCTCCGCAGTAAAATACTAATAAAAAAACGTGAATTACTATTCATATCGTACATCCTTCATTTTTCTTAATGCTATTTTGTTAAGTTTTGGTCAAAAAGTGCAAATTTTGTGAAATTTTGAGATAAAAAGGTCATAAAAACACCAAAAAACGCAGAAATTGCCTCAAAAATGACACAAATGCCCTTACAAAGCTATTTTGGGGATTACAATTTGGATTATTTGCGATTTTTTCCCTTGACCGGGCTGGAAAAGTGCTTTAACATAAAGTATTAAGCAGCTTATGACGAACAAGATTGTGGGTAGTCCCGCTTGAAAACAAGACGATTACTACTATGTGAAGGGACAAAAAAGGAAGGCTTGTAAGCCTTTCTTAAAAGGTGGTTAAGTAAACAAAGAAACTTTTAGCGCCGGTTATAGATAAGACATGCGAAAAACTGATTCGACGATTTTGGAACGGCGCTGTAAGGTAAATTTAAAGTGAAACGAAATCTGCTAAAAAAAGCATTTGAGTACCTGCAAGGGACTGTTGGTATTGAGCATAAAATCAGCCAATTACATAAACAAAAACCTTCTAATTTTAACCAAACTGCCCCAATTTGGAGATATTTTGGCATTTGGTAGCTGATAATGCGCTCTGACAAAAGGATTTCGTAATTCACAGACATTTCTTTGAGGCTTTCCCGCCCTGATGCCCGCAATTTACCCTTTGGGACTTTGTTTTGTAACTCTATGAAAAGTGCAAGGGAAAGGTGGGAATTATGGATATACTATTACAGGGCAGTACAATAGGAATAATCAGTTCGCTTGTTATCGGCCTTCTTTTGGGTGGTTCTCTGGTAGCCATTGTTTATCAGATGATTGCCCGGGCTAAGTCCAAGACATTCGAGCATGACCTTCAGCGGCAGCTTGACGGTGCCGAAAGGGAGGCCGAGAACATACTTAAATCCGCTCGGATAGATGCCGCCGCAGAGGCTATCAAGAAAAAAGAGGAATTTACAAATCAGGCAAATAAAACTCGTGCCGAGCTGCACGAGGCGGAAATGAGACTATCCAAGCGGGAGGATTCCGTTGAGCGACAGACGGAGATGATCCAGCAGCGGGAACAAACGCTGAAAAAGCAGCAGCAGGATAGCGATAGAAGGCTGCACAATATCAACCTGAAAGAAAAACAGCTTTCTATGCTAATGGCCCAGCAGAAGAACCAACTGCTCAAAATCACCGCGATGGACATTGCCGAGGCAAAGGATCTGCTCTTAAAATGCCTCGAAGACGAATGCGAGCATGAAATGTCGGCTTTGATTCAGCGCAAGGTCGAGGAAGCTGTCGAAACCGCCAACGAAAAAAGCCGGGAGGTAATCAGCTCCGCAATTCAGCGCTATGCGGCTGAACAGACCTGCGAGGTTACTGTCTCGACCGTTGAGATTCCGAACGACGATATGAAAGGCAGGATTATCGGCCGGGAGGGCCGCAATATCCGCGCCTTTGAAAAAGCCACGGGAGTTGATGTCATTGTCGATGATACGCCGGGAATGATTGTTGTCAGCGGTTTTAGTCCCGTTCGCCGCGAAGTAGCCCGGCTTTCGATGGAACGACTTATCCAAGATGGCCGGATCCACCCATCCAGAATAGAGGAACTTGTTGCACAAACTAAAAAAGATGTCAATAGCAAGCTCTTGCAGCTTGGTAAGGATGCTGCGGTAGAGACGAATGTAAGAGGATTGAATAATAAGGTGCTGAGTTTGATAGGGGCGCTGAGTTATAGAACAAGCTATGGCCAGAACGTTCTTCGCCACAGCGTTGAAGTTGCATTTCTTTCTCAGGTGATGGCGGAAGAGCTAGGACTGGACGGCACGATAGCAAGGCGGGCGGGTTTGTTGCATGATATCGGTAAGGCTATCGACCATGACGTTGAGGGGAGCCATCCGGTTATTGGGGCAAATTATCTCAAGCGGTTCAATGAATCGCCTGTCGTACTGAATGCGGTGCTGGGACATCACGGGGACATACCGGCGGATAATCCTTATACTCCGCTTGTTGCAGCGTCTGATGCTGTAAGTGCATCTCGTCCGGGAGCCAGAAGAGAAACACTCGAAAGATATATTAAACGGCTGGAGAAACTGGAAGAGATAGCCGGGAGCTTTAAGGGCGTTGAGAACGCATACGCAATCCAGGCGGGCAGGGAAATCCGTGTTATCGTGAACGCCGAGCAGGTGGACGATGAGGCCGCTATGAAAGTTGCGCGTGATATTGCCAAAAAGGTTGAAAATGAGATGACGTATCCCGGTGAAATTCAGGTAACGCTGCTGCGTGAGGTTCGGTGCGTGGAATACGCAAAGTAACGTATTATGAAGGTAAACATTCTTTGTATCGGTGATATAGTAGGCAGGCCGGGCAGGCGTATCATTGCCGACAGGCTGAAGGCTCTGGTTCGAGAGCGTGATGTTGACTGCGTAATAGCCAACGCTGAAAACGCTGCGGGGGGGTCCGGACTGACGCCGCAGATTTATAATAAGCTGCTGAAGTATGGTGTGAATCTGATTACGTTGGGCGACCATACCTATCGTAAAAGAGAGATAATCAAGACTCTCGAAACAGAGGATAATATTGTTCGGCCTGCGAATCTTTCCCAACATGCGGCCGGCAAGGGGGTTGCACTTTATAAAACCGCAAAAGGGCCGACTGTGGCTGTGGTTGCTTTGATAGGGCGGCTTTATATGAAGGGGGCCGACTGCCCTTATAATGCTATTGACAGGATTCTGCCGCAGGTCGAACAGCAGGCGGATATTATAGTCGTTGACTTTCACGCCGAGGCGACGAGTGAAAAAATCGCTATGGGCTACCATCTCGACGGCAGGGCGAGTTTGTGTTTCGGAACTCATACCCATGTTGTAACAGCCGATGAGAAAATTCTTTCCAAAGGGACCGCGTATATCACGGATATAGGAATGACCGGGGCTCATGATTCGGTGCTCGGGCGCAGTGTTGAGAACGTCCTAAAGTCGTTCAGGACGCAGATGCCGTTTCCGTTTGAAATTGCGACGGGTGATGTGAAAATGAGTGCAATATTAGCGACAATCGACAGTAATACGAAAAGGGCTGAGCATATCGAGCGAATCAGGATCGATGCTGAGGCAGAAGCAGAAGATAAGACAATCTACGACAGTGATGACGGCAGGCCGGAATATCTCAATAACAATTTTTAAGTTCGTATCTCGTATAAACTCGAAATCCGAAACAAATCCTAATTACCAAAGCATGAAATTCGAAGCAGTATAGAATCCCAGTTTTGCTGGGATTTTTTTATTGTCTTTGGGGGCAATTCATGTCATAATAAAACCTGCAGAAGCGGATCTTTTCTTATGAGAGAAAAACAGGTGATTAAGTTTCTTTAATTATTTAAGGGAGAGCAGAGATGGGCACTAAGATTAAATTTGGAAAATCGCGTTTCGCTATATGTCTTTTGCTTGGGTTGGTTGTTCTGCCGACCACAGTTGTAAGGTCCGCTGTAAAGCCGAAATTACCGAGAGAATGGATGCTTAAGGTTATTGAGAATGCGAAGGAAGGAAACAGACAAGAACTTGACGGAATTATCGAATCCATCGATATTACCATCGAAAGGGCCAAGAGTGTTTCTGTTTCCAAGGAACTTTTGCCCGAATTCGTTTGGTGCCTGAAGGATAAAGATGCACAGGTTCAGCTTCTCGGTACCAGGGCTTTGTACGCTATCAGGAGTCCGGAAGGAACAAAGGCATTACATACATATTTAAAAGGGAAGAACCTTCGCAATCTCCATGAAAAGGTAGAAAAGAAACAAATAGATGATATCCAGTACGTTTTTGAAATGCAGGCCTCTGTAGCGGCTGTAATGGCCCTGGGGGAATCAGGTGATAAGTCGGCTATTCCTTTACTCAAATCTCTTCAGGGTATCCGAGACCTTGGAACAGAAATGATTAGTAATCCAGTTGAAATGGCCCTCGCTCAATTAGGTGCTTATAAAAGCCTTATGAATATTCCTCCGGATGCCGACGAGGAAAAGATTATGAACGCTTCGACCGTCGTTCGTAAAATCAGGGATCCTAATAAAATCCCTGAATTAATTGCAACGAGCAAAGATACTAAAATTGCTGATGATATTAGAGGCGCTGCTATTGATGCCCTTGCCGAGATTAATCCCCCACGAATTGCAAATTTATACATCGATATCATTCGTGATCCCAATAACAGTAAAGCCTTAAGATGTGTGACAGCGATGGCAGCGGGCAGGACCAAAGATGGTTCTATTGAAAAGCATCTGCTAATCTACGCAAATGATTCAAAATCTGACATTCGACCTTATGCCTTTATTGGCTTTGTCATTTGCAGGCCTGAGATATATCTTGACCGATGGTTTGAGAAGATCATGGATCCAAATGAAGATATGGAATTTAGGAAAAGGATTGTTGGCATTAGATATGTACCTTACTCTCTTCTAAGAAGCCGGCGAACGCAAATATACAAATGCCTCAACGCAAGCGATAAAGATGGTCGTCCAATCGATGAAATCCGTGTAAAAGTGTGGCGTATGATAAATGAGCTTTTTAACGAAGAAGCAACGGTGACTCTTACTACCAGAGATTCTGGAGTAACCGGATCGATGCGGCATGTTATAAATACAAGGATAATGAGAAAGAATTATCGCCTAAGATTTGCGGAAACTCAGAAAATGGTTGAAGAAGAGATTCAACGCATAGTAAATGTATATAATGAAAGCCCTAATGGAGAATAACAATAAAAAAGAATATGAACATGAACGCTAAGGTTAAATTTGGAAAACTCCGTTTGGCAATATGTTTTTTGCTCGGGATGGTTGTGCTGCCTGTCACAATTGTCAGTTCCGGTGAAAAGCCGACATCAGCGAGAGATCATATTCTTGCGGCTGTTTGGGATGCAAAAAAAGGAAATATGGGACAGATTTCTTTAGTTCTCCAGATTATCGGAAAGGGTGACGAAAAGTATATTTCCGACGATTTGCTGCCCGATTACATCTCGTTTCTGAAGGACAAAAACGGGAAGGTGCAACAGGTTGGCGCAATGGGGCTGTATAGAGCAAGAACCCCAGAAGCAACAAAAGCGTTATTCGAATACTTGAAAACAAAAGACCTTCGTAAATTGGACAAGAATATAGAAGAGGGAAAAGTAGATTTTGACCAGGCCGCAGGTGAAGTGTACGCCTCCATAGCTGCTATATCGGCCTTGGGAGTATCCGGTGATAAGTCAGCGATTCCTTTACTCAAGTCCCTTCAGGGTATCCAAAGCCTTAAGTTAGAGATGGGCGGCTATCCGGTTGAGGAGGCATTAGTCAGGTTGGGAGCGATCGATAGTCTTATAAATATTCCTCCAAACGCCGACAAGGAAAAGATAGAGCGTGCTTCATACGCAATTCGGAAAATAAGAGATCCCAATAAAGTGCCAGAATTAATTGCAGCCATAAACAATAATAATTGCGATCAGGCAATACGTAGTAGCGCGATAGAAGCACTTGGCAAGATAAATACAGTTGGTTCGATTGAATTCCTTCTTGCAGCTATCAACGACTCAAATATTCCCGTTAATATGCATAGAACAGCTCTCTTAGCATCTGCACAAACAAACAACGAGATATTCGAAGAAACGTTTCTAACAATTGCAAATTCAGATTCTGAAATCCGCGCAGAAGCCTGGCATGGCTTAGCTATACTTCTACCTGACAAATATATGAAAAAACGAATTGATAAAATAAGAGATGAAAAAGAATCAGATGAATTTAGAATGCGTTTAACAAGCACATGGTATTATGTCAAACCGAAAACACTCGAAAGCTGCAAAGATGATCTATATGCTTGCCTCAACACCAATAAAAAAGATGGCAGCCCATACGATAAAATACGAATCAGAATGTGGTGTCTGATATACGATCTTTTTGGTGAGATGCCAACACTCGTCCTAAGTCATAAGTGTAATCCGCAAAATCTAAAGTCACAGTTAATGGGGCTTTCAGGTATAAAGAGTAGAATACAAGAACATCTTCGTAAGAAGTGGCTGAGAGAACCGGGGAATAAACCTTGGAATGCACCGGTAAATAGCGTATTCAAAAAAATGGCCGATGATAAATTCAACAGTCTGGTAACTTTTTTACCGACTGAATCGGAGGTAGAAAAATGATTGGAATATTCATAGAAGCTGTGTGTGCAACAAGTTGAAAGGCAATGGAATATTCAATGGTGCGATGAATCGGGGTCTGAAAGTTGATGTTCCTTCCAGAAACTCAATTAAGCAGAAAGTGGACGATACGGCAGGCGTGGCCGGTGCTTTTTTGGTTTTTTTGGTCGGTTGTTTTTAGGGTAAGCTCGTGAATGCCGGGATTCAATTCGGCGTCAAGAATATAGGCCCAGGGCAGGTGGAGATTTGAACTCCATTGAGTAAATTGGTCGATTTGACGAAAAGCGGAGCCGTCGATACTGAATTCAATAATGCCCACATCCTGGCCGGCAGTGACAAAAATACCGACAGCGGTACCAGTGAATTTTAGCTTGAGTACGGCGCCGGGCTGACTTGCTTTAAGCACGGGCACATTGACAAAACCTGAACGAGTCCCAATATTATCCTCAGGATTCCAGAGAGGATCATAGGTGAAACCTTCGATTAGTTCTGCTTTATCGATATCCACATATCGGCCACGATAGTAACTGAACTTGTCAAAGGGTTCGGCGGGCATGGGATTTGGTGTTTGTCGAGAGTTTTCAGGCAGCGGTTGAGACCATGCGAAATCCAGCAAATGTTTGATTGAGCGGAAATAAACATTCTGACCAAAAGGCGAAGGATGCAGATTGCGGAAATCATTCGACCAATCAAACTGTTTCGCGTTGATACGCTCAGTCACTTCGAGGGCCAAGTTCAATGACGGCAGTTGATAATATTCGGCCACTTTTTCATGATTGCGAATTACAGCCGGGGTGCCACCATTGTTGTAAACTTTCATTTTCTCGGGATCGACAAAGTGCATCAAAACGATGTCAATGTCGGGATTGAGCATTCGAGCCTGGCGTACAATCCCTTCCATGCCACGGATATGATCAATATCTGAGCGGCCATTTGTCGCATCATTGACGGCTGCTTCCTCAAAAAGCAAATCGACCGGGCCATTTTTGAAGATGTCGTTTGTCAGACGAAAAGCTCCGGGTGTCGAACCTGTTGAGGGTATGCCGACAGCGATGAATTCAAACTGTGTCTGGGGGAAACGTTGCTGCAGGTAGTGACAGAGCATGTTACGCCAACCTGAGTTGTAGGTAATAGAGCCGCCCAGGAAGGCTACGCGGCCTTTCTTCTGACGAGTGAATTTGATGTGGGAGTTTGTCAGGCCATGTCGCAAATTATGGCGGAACTTGTCATAATCAGGGGTGGTATAAGAGAGGGTGAAATCAACAATGGGAGCCGGGTCCTTCAGGCTGTGAGGATGATGGCCAAGGCCGGGCTTGCGAATGACGGTTATTTTACCGCCGAGCTTCTTATAGCGCTTTTCAATTATGTCTGAGTTTTCCGGCATCGGAACGACAGTATCAGAAGTGCCACATACATGCAGAATAGGCACTACCGAACGGGCTAATGGCTCAAGGTTATCAATTGGATTGTGCTTATACTTCAAGGCCTGAACTTCGGTAAAACCATAAGCTTTCAGACAAGCTTCCCATGATGGTTGATGGTATTTTCCCTTACCTCGGCCGGCCGGCCAGCTTTTGAAGTCACAAACGGGATTGTCGCCATAGATGCAGGCCACTTTATCAGGATTGGCACAGGCCCAGTTGTAAATGATCAGGCCGCCTCGGCTCATTCCTTCCAGAGCAGGACGTGGGTTGAAATGATGGTGCCTGGTCAGATAATTGTAAAAGGTATTCCAGTGATTAACAGCCGACGGAGAGCCAAAAAGGTCTACGACATCCATGTAAACAAGATGAAATCCTTTTTCCAGGAGCTTAAGGTCTGTCTGAGGTTCATGGTCGAAGAAACGCGCCCTCCATATCCAGGGAAGGTGGCCGGCTGGATTTTTGGGGATTACGACAATGCAGCGGCGAGTATCATAGATGAAGTCGTGACGTTCATAACCATTCCAAATGGATTTCTCACTTGTAATACCGCCATCATCAAGCCGATGGGCGAAATCAGAGATATTTGTATCATTGACTTGACTGGCGGTGGAGTAATTGCATATAGAAATGCCTGCCCAGGAAATTGTGAGGATGGAAAAGAAAACGCGTATGTTCTTCATAATTTGAGGACCTCTTTTTGGTTAACAGGGTCGTGACTGCCGCGACTAACGTTAAAAATATTCTCTATCGTAGAAATAAAGAGTCTGGCAGAAATATATTATCGATTATACACTTAGTGAAAATAATATAAAAATAGAAACTGAGAAATTGAGGATTCGATGATAAAACAACCAACGTCGAGAACATGTTTTGTGTGCGGCCGTGACAATAGTCTTGGGCTGAAAATGGTATGGTATAACAATCCTGAAGCAAACCAGATTGAAGCAACTGTCACTATTCCAGAACATTTTAACGGATATCCGGGCATTGCACATGGCGGGATTGTAGCGGCGATTTTAGATGAGACTTCGGGCAGAGCCGTCATGCTGGACGGCAATTTCGACAATCTATTTGTTACCTTAAGACTGAATATGACCTACAGAAAACCGACACCAACCAATACGCCGTTAAAGGCAGTTGGCTGGCTGGAGCATAAAGGAAATAAAGGTATGAAAGTCGCAGGGAAATTACTATTACCTGATGGGACAATTACTGCAGAATGTAAAGCGGTTGTTGTGAGGCCAACCGGTGAAATATCCAAGAGCTGGGAGCCTGAAAAGAAATATTGGCGGGTGGAAGAGGATTAATAGTGGATGACTTAAGTTAGTCAAACTATGAATTTTGAGGGCTTTTGGTTGTGATGAGTTTGGCGGTTTTGATTATCAGAGGGTCATGGAAACGATGAGCGGTCAGACCTTTTCAATTGATTATTTATGGATTCCTGCTTTCACAAGAATGACAAAATAAATGGTGTGAGATGCACACACTACAAGCTAAATTAATCACTACCAATCTATATTGTTCTTCGTTTCCGCAGGAAGGCGACTAGTCCTGTGCCCAAACCTGCGAGAATAAAAGCACCAGGTGCTGGTATAACACCGGCGGCGATTGGTACGTTGTTTTGGTCGTTATATGCCCATCCATCGATTGTGGCTTGCATACTGGGCAATCCGAAATCCGTAATACTGGAGATATGCAGCCAGGCATAAACTGGGTTAAATGGTCCAGCATAATATCCAACCAATCCGATATATCCACTCGGTGTGGCTGGATTAAAATTGCCGGAAACGACTGATGTAGAAAGATTAACAGCCGTTAAATATTCCTCAGAACTGGCAGACCAGGGCGTAGGAGGTGGGACTGGATCTGCGAATCCGAAATTCAATGCATCGTTGCCAATATCTGGAATGTAAGTACTGGGTGAGTTTCGAAAAACGAGAGTGTTTCCAATGCTATCATAATACAAGGTTCTGTAGGTTTGCGAACCCGATATCATGTCTTTTATTGAGATTTTAAATGGGTACCACATAGTCCCAGCGCCGTCAAAATCGAATGAGGCAGAATTTGAAAGATCGACTGTTATGTTCAGTGGTCCTGAATAGGTAACAGCTCCAAATGATTGACTTGAAATCACAAAGACGAGCAAAATGCCTAAAAACAATATCTTTTTCATCACCTGCACCTTCCCTTGTTAGCATTTTTCCTGATATGATCGTAACAATATGATTAATTATAGGGCTTATTCTGCTTTTGTCAAGAAAATATTTCTCATATTTTGTAATTTGTTTAGAGTCTTATTATAGGGGATACTGAATGATTCGATATAGGCCCCGAATTTATAAATTGATTACGTTAACTGCTCGATTTTACTTACGACTTACAGGCTACGGTGCATAGAGACGAATATCGTCGAAGTACATCATGCCTGAGCCGCCGGCAACCGGATTACTCCTATTGCCAAGGCCAAGGGTAATCGAAGTTACATTGGCGAGGTTCACGCCCTGGTCGGCAAATGCCTGGAGATCGATATTCCATCGAGTCCAGGAAGTTCTCATCGCCGCATCAGGATTGTCATGATTGACCAAAGCACTGTCATTGAGAGCAACATATAAATTCTCAGCAGCGTTACCTGTACTACCTCGGAACCATATTGTCAGTGTTTTGACACTGTTCACTGTCCAGTAGCGCGTGTTAGTCAACGTTACAGTTGCTTCGGATTTTCCGACAGCGTTGTCATAGGCAAGCGGCATCGATTGCAAACCACCATGAACGATGGATTGCTCAGCAAATGGAGCATTGGCATGACCAACGATAGAGCCGTTTATGGCCGGGTTGTCGAATCCATCTATCCATGCCAGATATATCCTGTTGCTCCCGAGTTCATCCTCATTAAGATCATTGTAAGATTCAAAATCGTCAACAACAAGGAAGTTGGCTGTCGTAAAGTTCCAGACATTTCCTTTCCAGGGACTATCGGCGTTGGCGTTATTGACCTCATCGATACGCCAGTAGTAGGCAGTATTCCACTGGAGCTGTCCGGATTCATAGGTTTCAGAGCCGAGGTTCTTTGTACCTTTGTACTCAGGCGAGCTCGTATCGGCGTTTTTCACAGCATCTGCGTCAGAGCCGAAATAGACCTCATGTGAAGCTGCGAAGACATTAGGCCCCCAGGTCAAAACAGGTGCATGCTTTACGTCCATGGCGCCGTTAGCAGGGTCGGGATTGGCGACGCCGCCTTCAGTTGTAAAGGACCAGACCGGGCCTTTATATGTATTGAGGGCATCGAACTCATCGACCCGCCAGTAGTAGGTTTTGGCCAATTGAAGCGGGCCGGGACTATAGGTTGCATCTCCCTGGGGGAGTGCTCCGGCAGCGTTGTTTACATCGTCAAAGTTGTCCCCGAAATATACGGTATGCAATTTCGCTTCGAAACCTGCTGTCCAGCTAAGAGTGGCATCCGTATCTACAGACTCGGCGTCATCAGCCGGGTCAGGAAAGTATGCTGTCCTGGGAGGAATTGCAAAGCTCCAAATCCGGCCTTTGTGTATGGTAGTACCGTCGGCTTCAACCTCATCAATCCGCCAATAATAAGTTGTACCCGGAAGAAGGCCATCGGGAAAAGCAAATCCTGGAAAGCCAACAGTAACAAGCGTTGTGGCCTGGTTGCCCTGGAATGTGCCTTCGACGCCGCTGTCCACATCGTCAAAATTATCACCGACATACACATCGTGTGAAGCTGCAGTAGCGCCGGGTTCCCAGCTTAAGAGGCTCCATGTCTGGTTAATCAAAGCTCCATCTTCAGGCTCCGGGGCAAAGGCTGTCTTTCGTTCGAGGCGAACATTGGCCTGCAGCCATTCGTTAATACCTATGATTTCAGCTTCGCTTAGCGATATGTTGTACACAATTGTCTCGGCAATCTCGATGTCCGTTTTCGCTATGCCACTGCCACTGGTTGGTGAATTACCGGCGCGCAGGTCGCCAAGGTAGAAATTATCTGTGGAAGTGGTATAGACAGGTCCGCCGCCGGAATGCACCTGCTCAATTGCCCCATCGGTATTAAACCATTGATCAATACCATTGGCATTCATCCTCGAGACCCGAATGAAGAACAGATCCTCCGGATGCTCCGCAGTTGCACCATCGACGAACCCATTATCCTTACGGATGGTCACGTCAATCGCGAGGTTAAAATAGTCACCCAAATTGGCTCCTTCACCGGGTAGTGAACCAATACCTACCGGACGAGTCATGCCGCTGTTAGTCTGTTCTATGTTAGAAACCTTATACACGGCAAAAATGGTAAGCTCGCTCAGTCCTTCACCGCCATTAACGTTGGCGGCCCGCAACAACTCATCTGCATCGCGCTCAAACTTGACGGTGCTGAATGTATGTTCAAACACACTCGTATTATTGCCGAACGAGAGTGTTGGTAGAACATAGGTGACGCTAAAAGCAGCTGCCTCACCAATTGTTTCGGCATTGTTGCCTTTGTCGCTGACATCGGTCCATATACCGGTGGCAGGATCGAAATTGACATCCGGACTTCTCAGCCAAAGACAAAGATTATCATTGACGCTACTATCATCGGGAGCCAGGACAACTGCCTGAACTGCTCCTGCCAAAACTATCACGAGAGTTAAACAAACCAGATAATGTGATTTTCTGTACATAATATCATCCCCTTATAAAAAAGTTAGCAAGATAAAGAGCTAATACGCTTCGGCCGCATATTAAAACATCGGTTGCTAAAATATATGAATTGCTAATTGACGAGAAGTATGAGTTTAAATTCTCCAAGCGAAGCACAAAGTTCTTAAAAAGAACTTTGTGTCTTTCACAATTTATAATTAGCTACCCAATTTTATTTACGACTTACTGGCTACTGTGCATAGAGCCGAATATCGTCAAAGTACATGATACCTGAGCCGCCGGCAACCGGATTATTCCTGTTACCAAGGCCGAGTGTAATCGAATTTACATTGGCGAGGTTCACGCCCTGGTCGGCAAAAGCCTGGAGGTCTATATTCCATCGAGTCCAGGAAGTTCTGAGTGCTGCATCAGGATTGTCATTATTGACCACGGCGCTGCCGTTAAGGGCAACATACAAATTCTCAGCGGCGTTATTTGCAGTCCCTCGGAACCAAATCGTCAGTGTGTTGACACCTTTGACTGTCCAGTTACGGTTAGAAGTCAATGTCAAAGTTGCCTCAGATTTTCCGACTGCGTTGTTGTAAGACATCGGCATCGACTGAGAACCGCTGTGGACGATAGTTTGCTCGGCAAATGGAGCATTAGCATTACCAACGACAGAACCGTTTATAGCCGGGCTGTCGAATCCATCTATCCAGGCCAGATATATCCTGTTAGAAGCCGGCTCACCTTCATTAGTATCATTGTAGCTCTCCATATCGTCCACGATAAGGAAGTTGGCCGTAGTGAAGCTCCAGAGGGGGCCTGTCCACGGGCTGTCGGCGTTGGCGTTATTAGCCTCATCGATACGCCAGTAGTAAGTGGTATCCCATTCAAGCTGTCCGGGGTCATAGCTCTCGGAACCAAGGTTACCGCTGCCTTTAAGCTCCAGAGATGTTGAATCTGTTCCGAAATAAATCTCATGTGTATCGGCATAGATACCCGGTGCCCATGTAATAACAGGTGTCTGTGTTATATTCAAGGCGCGGTTGGCAGGGTCAGGATTGTCGACCCCGCCTTCGGTTGTAAAGCTCCAGACATCGCCTTTGTGTGTTTCGAAGACATCAAACTCATCGACGCGCCAGTAGTAAGTCTTGGCTAATTTAAGTGTACCGGGGTCATATGTTGTGGTTCCCTGAGGTAGTCCTGCGGCGGCATTGTTGACATTGTCAAAATTGTCGCCGAAATATACAGTATGCAGTTTGGAACCGAAACCTGCTGTCCAGCTAAGGTCAGCATCAGTGGCTATAGAGAGGGTGCCATCGGCCGGGTTGGGAGAGTATGCTGTCTTCGGCGGGATTTTAAAGCTCCAGACAGGACCTGTCCAAGGACTGTTCGGCTCGTTGTTATTGATCTCGTCAACACGCCAGTAATAAGTCGTTCCCGGTACAAGACCATCGGGAAAAGCGAATCCCGGGAAGCCGACGATAAGGAATTTTGCGGCCTGGTTGCCCATGAACGTGCTTTCGGCAGCGGTGTTGACATCGTCAAAATTGTCGCCGAAGTACACATCGTGAGAAACAGCTAAATCTCCCGGCTTCCAGCCAAGGGTGGCCCAAACATCGGGATAGAATTCGCCATCCCTCGGTTCAGGATTTCTGGCCTGAGGTTTCACGCCGAAGACATATCTAACGGCCGCTTCAATCAGTGCAAAACCATTTTCATTCAATACATCTTGTGCGTAATAGTGAAAGAACATACCGATGCGTATATCGGCTGCTATCTGTTCGCTGCCATCTGTCGGCGGCACAGCCAGCTTTGCTCCTTTATCGTAAACAATAATAGCATCATAAGTCAGGCCGTCAGCCAAGGTGACCGTTGCAATAACGGTGGCCTCATCTCCTGCATCGCCCATGGCAAACTGGGCCGTGCCTTCTGAGCCTGTGATATCAGTCAGAACGGTTACGATTCCGCTAAGACCTGCGGCCATAGGATGTCCGGGACTGACAATCGTTATATCTGTAGTTGCCACATCGGAAGTTCCACCACCGCCACGTGTCATGCCCATTTCATCCCAGGCGTAAGGCTCGCCGACGATAATGGGAGTTTCAATTTCTGTGATTTCTTCATAGATTGCACTGGAGCCGACCGATTCGGAAATATAGACCAAATCCGCGGCAGCAGCGGCAGCCTCAGTGGCTGCTTCGTCTTCATCATCATCAAAATACGTTACAGTATGTCCGAGGCTTTCAAGTAAATCTTTTATCAAACCATCATTTTGGAATGTGGCTTCAGTCGGATCATTGACTATAAACAGGATATTTTCCCCCGTAGCTATAGTAGCTGAACAACCGACTACTACCATCAGACAGAGTAAGGCTCTTACAAATTTTTTCTCCAACATGATTCTTTCCTCCAAATAAAGTTTTTTTGTTCCTAAAGTAAATTAGTAGATGAAAATAATATAACAGAAATCCCAAAACAATTCTCTGGATGTAATAATTCTCCTAAAAAAATATGTTGTTAATCGAAATGTAAAAATATTTTCGGAGCAGTACAAAGTTTCTGCTATAACTCTATGCTCCACATACTCACTCCTCCTCTATTCGTTGAAAAATCAAATATTACACCCACAGGGAGATAAAAAAACACAGATGCCGGACTTTACGGGCAACAAACCACCTTTATTTATATAAATTAATTGCTTTTTAGTCAAGTAAAAAACATCCCGAACCATAGCCTGCGTCCGATATAAACCGCTGCAATTGAAATATAAAGAAACATTATACTTGTATATATTGCCATTTGGCTGGGAAATTTTATCAAAATCCATAGATGTAAAATCCTTGTGATTAAGATTTTAATTTAGCTGCTAGTCGCTTACAATAGTATTGTTGTGAAGATTCTTTTTATGTTGGAAGTATGGCCAAAGATTTAACAAAATTGACTGATGGGGAGCTTCTTACCCGATATACAGAGGGCGATGAGGCTGCATTTCGTGAAATCGTAAACCGTTATAAAAACGGTCTTTATGCCTTTCTGCGCATGTTTTTGAACCGTCGAGAACTTGTTGAAGACGTTTTTCAGGAAACTTTTTTACAGTTATTTACCAGCAGAGATAGCTTCGATACCGACCGGCCATTGCGTCCGTGGTTATTTACCATAGCGGCCAATAAGGCCAAGGATGCACTTCGCAAATGGCAGCGAAAAAACGCCATCCCGATCGGTACTATGACGGATTCTGAGGACATGTCATTTGATGATATGTTAAATTCGGTTACTTCTGACAGAACAATGCCTTACGAGCAGCTCCAAAACGATGAAACCTCACTGCGTGTTAGAGAAATTATATCGGATATGCCGGAAAACCTCCGAGAAATATTAATTTTTGCATATTTTAACGGATTTTCTTACAAACAAATGGCCGAGATTTTGAGTATACCTATCGGAACTGTAAAGAGCAGGTTGCATACTGCAGTAGGTCGTTTTGCAAAAGAGTGGAAAACATCAGTTGGGAGCAAAGAAAGTTAATGAATCCGCTGAACAACGAGCAGAAAGAATTATTGTTTAATTATTGCATAGGCCTGACATCACAGAAAGAGACTGACGACGCTGAGTCGTTAATCTCATCCAACCAAGAAGCCGCCGAAATTCAACAAAAGCTTAGAGCTGCAATTGAACCGCTTGGCAGCTTAGAGCCTGAAAGCTGTCCTGATGAGCTGGTAGTGAATACCATTTCGCGCGTTCAGAATCATATAGAATCCGGCCAGCAGCAACTACGAGAATTGCTTGCAACCGAGCAGACTAAAAAAGTTACTATCAAGATTGGCGCCTGGCGTAATATGAGCCAAAAGGCAGCAGTAGCGGCATTGATTATTTTTAGCATTGGGGTTCTTGTACCTACGCTGAAATCCCTCCATCTAAGATCCTTGCGGCAGCGTTGCCAAATGCAAATGGGCAGTGTATTTCAGGGTTTACGCAATTACATCTCCGACTATGATGATCAAACGCCTGCTGTTGCATCTATAGCTGGTGCGCCATGGTGGAAGCTGGGAGACCAGGGGGGGGAGAATCATTCCAATACTCGTAATGTATATCTCTTGTCGAAAGGTGACTATGTTGACGTAGAGAACTTTGTATGCCCTGCTTGTAAAGGCGATGTGCCTCTGAAACTTACCGATTCACAAATCAAAAGATTAAAAGATTTTCCCAGCAGAAGATATGTAACTTACAGTTTCCAAATAAACTGCAGAAGAACATCAAACGGCAAACTGCTGTGCCGGAAGGTTATAATGGCAGATATGAATCCGCTGTTCGAGAACCTGCCGGAAGATTTTTCCAAACAGTTTCGACTGCAATTAACCAGAACGCTGTTGACTCTTAACAGCATCAATCACAACCGCCGCGGGCAGAATGTTTTATTCGGAGACGGCCATATAAAATTTCTAAAAACCCGCTTTATTGGTTTTTCCGAAGATGATATATATACGCTCCAGGACACTGACGTATATCAAGGCTGTGAAGTGCCCTCATGTGAGACGGACTTTTTCCTTGCCCCGTAATTTGTTTTGCATTTCTTATTTTTTATCTCGTAATTGTTTGGGTAATAGAAGATATATGCTTTCTAATGAGCAGATGTTATTGGCCTTATTGCAATGTTTATAGTGGATTAAATCTGAATTTACTCAGCTAATAAAGGCATCATTCTCTGACGAAGCTCTCGTAATTGCTCTTCCTGGTGTTCGCTGAAAGATCCGAGTCTTTGCGCATATACATCCATCCAGGTAACAAGGCGATTAAAATCATCGTCGTTAAGCTTCAAATCCTCGTGACTCTTACCGTTTGTAAGTGCCTCGAGCAGCTTGCTCTGAGCGGCTGTGCATTGACCAATTATGGACCTGTCTTTTTCAAAGGCCAGCTTTTCGAGGTCTTTGTTTGCGAACGAGAGCAGGTTTTCATAGGACATGGGGGGGCTGAGGTCAAGGCGAGCTGCTATTTCGTTGGAACTGTTTGGCTGGTGGCAGGATACACAGGATTTATCAAGTACGGGCTGTACGAGGCGGTCGAAGCGAAGGGGCCATGAACCTGTCGGGCCGGGAGTGATTTTCGAAGGCTTGTGTTGTACGGCTAACGGTTGAGCTGCTACCGGTGGGACCAACTGACGAGATTCATGGCAGCCGATGCAGGAAAGCGTCTGTCCCGGTTGAACATAAGTTAAAGAACGCATGGTTTGTACGGCCAAACCGTTTTGGTCGAGGGCCTGGAAAAAAACAGGTATTCCTGACGGTACTCGGAAATAGGCCGAACCATCCTTCTCAACTGGAACCGTTCCAAGAACGAATTTACCGGGGTCTTCCTTTGAAACGCCCAGGCTCGGAGTGTTCATGTGCGGCTGTGTTTTCGGCGGTACGCCGATTATGCGCAACTGTTTAATGGAGCCCTGCCTGACGGTGCTGCTCTCTTGAGATTGGTGTCGGAGGCCCTTATAGACATCCAGAACTATAAAACATCCTTCCTGTGTGCCCTCCCAGTCAACTGTATCGGGATGTATTGACGGCTTTTCTCGCCTGCGTAGAGGAATCGGGTACATACTCGATATTTCCGGATCCCGATAAAGCAGCTCAAGGTTGCCGAATGAATCGTAGAGATATAAGCCAAGGGCATTGACAGGGTTTTGGGAGCCTGTGACCTGACTGCTTCCGCGATGCGGGGGCAGGGGGCGGTCGCTCCAGGCGACGAGATAGAACTGCTCCGAAAGTGGATAAGGATTTGCATAGTATGTTGGTGACCAGCCCTCGGCCTCGGGAAAACACACATCGGGAGTAAGGCGAGTTATGGGGCCGGTTCCTTCTGTGCCTCGTGAGCGGTCCAGCAAAGCAAGCGCCCCGCCCTCAATGGAGTGATGAGCAGCGGCTGTGAAGATAAGCTTGTGCGAATTCGGGATTGCCCGTGCCTCAAAGATGCACTGCGGTTTCTCAGTGAAGTTGCCATAAACAAGCTGCGGATTCGAGCCATGCTGGTTCGTTGACCACAAGCTCATGAAGTGACCATTGAAACGGTCGATATAATCCCACCGGGCGTAAATAATGTTGCCATCGTGGGCCACCGATGGTGTCCACTCGAAATTTTCAAATGCGGAGACGGGCCGCAGGTTTTTGCCGTTAGAATCCATTGCGTGCAAAGTAAAAACGGCGCAGGGGCGTTTATTGTCACCTCCACAACGTACATAGCTGTCGGGCAGTGTGGCCTGGTTGGTCGAGGCGGAACCGGCCATGGAGCACTGGACAAACTGGCCTTTTCGTGTCGATAGAAAAACGATGTCGTGATTTGACTGAGCCGGGCGTCGTGTTTCAGCCGGCAGGTATCTCGCATCAAAATCATCATACCGGCCGTACGTTAGCTGCCTGGTATCTGTTCCGTCGATGCTCATCTCAAATATATGATAAAAGGCATCTTCAGGGAGCTTATCCTTATCCACTTTCTCCATCCCGGCTACGTGCGGATAGTATCGACAATAGGCAAAGAGGACCTTTGTGCCGTCATATGAAAGCTCCGGTCGCAGGAAACTTCCGGCGGGCCAGCTTTCTGTCAGGCATCGCAAACGAGGTTTATCGCTCTTGAAATTTTGAAGCAGGTAAATACCTCCGCCTGGACGTGACCACCAGCCGTAGTACTGGTCTGACATGTGAGGCAGGGTTCCGGGTGCACGCTTGACGAACAAAATCGTATCAAAATCCAACAAGGGATTGTTAAAAGCCATTTCACGAACGACTCGGCGGGCCTGAATATATAAAGTGCGTTGAATATTTTCGGGCGCATCCAATTGAAGGTTACTGGTTTTTTCTGTAATAGATTTTAAGATTCTTGTCTGTCCTGCGGTATCGACACCGAGCTGATATAAACTCTCTGCGAGCTTAAGACCACGCTGCACCACTTCATCAATTTGCAGGGAATAGTGCGGCTGTTTTTGGAAGTGATTTTTTGACCACTGGCTGACACTGCTTTGGGTCGCCAGTTTACCAAGAGCAATGTTATTGTTTGAACGAGGAGCGTAGATTTCCACCTCGTCCAGATGGAAATAGCTCTTTTGGGGCAGTTGAAGTCGAACGTAGCGAGCCTGAGCGTTTTGAAGCTTAATCACTAAAGGTTTTTTATCCGTGTACCCTAAGAAGGTCGTGCCATCGTGCTGATATACCTGTTCGAAGTTTCTCTCATCGGTGGAAAGAAGGACAATTATTCTTGATGTTCTCTCGGCAAGATCGCAGCGGTTATATAACATGAGGCGATCCATCGCCATGCTCTTGCCCAAGTCAATCTGCCACCAGGGCTTGTTTTCGTTTTCAGTGTGAAATCCCCATTTGCCATTCTTGACGCCGTCGCAGGCACCACTCGCATCTTGTTCGGGAGTGACCTTCCCGTCTGCGGACACCTTGCTGGTCTTACGAAGCTCTTCCTGATGAAGCCAATCGGCTTCAATCTGGCTGCTTCTAATATCAGGGTTGTCTTCAGCAGATATTGCAGACAATGGTGAGATGACGACAAAAGCAACGGCCAATGCCAAAGATGCTGCTAATTTACGGCTGTATTTTTCCACGGAAACACATCCTCCCGTAGTTGATATTTTCCCTTTACGCGATTTAACAGCGTACCAAAGCTGTCGTTATTATTAGATTAGAAAATCCATTGCGAATTGTCAACTAATTTCAGCTAATCCTGTTGGGAAATGGGAATGTTATGGACGTTGTCCCAATTGTAGTTGGAGGTTTGAATGGCTACTCCAGTTCTCATAGTT